>Ga0335080_10000189_pt1 | contig 54784 bp, 44 predicted proteins | sample Lox_Sample_34_FD_206720 | JGI IMG/M metagenome (GOLD analysis project Ga0335080, IMG submission 206720) | Soil microbial communities from Loxahatchee National Wildlife Refuge, Florida, United States - Lox_Sample_3.4 | ecosystem: Environmental > Terrestrial > Soil > Wetlands | place: USA... | reverse complement strand
CGCCGACTCCACGAGCTTCAGCCACCCGCGCAGCTCCTCGAGCGTGTGCACCCGCGCCCCGTAGGGGATCCAGTCCGGCCAGTGGCCGGCGCCGCCGAGGAGCAGCTGCACGTCACCGGCGCGGCAAATGGCGCCGAGCCGCTCGGTCTGGGCGAGCAGGTCCCCCGGGTCGCAGACCTCGCTCGCCGACACCGCCAGCGCGTCGACGCCTCCGCCGGCGACGTGGGCCACGATCTCCGCGAGCGGGGTGCGGCGGCCAGCCCAGACCACCGGCCATCCCCACTCGCGGACCACGAGCTCCACCAGGGAGAGGCCGAGAGTGTGCTCCTCCCCCTCCGCCGTCGCCAAGAGCATCCGCGGCGCGCCCGAGCGCCCCGGCAGCTGATCGGCGAGCTGGGCGAGCGCGCGCGTGAGCCGCTCCGACGCCACGTGCTCCTCGAGGATGGAGAGGGTACCGTCGACCCAGCGCTCGCCGATCTCGCCCAGGACCGGGACGAGCGCCTCCGCGACGTGCCACCAGCTGCCGAGGTGCGCCCGCTCCGAGTAGAGGTCGGAGAGGAGCTGGTGGGCGTCGCAGCCCGAGAGCAGGCGATCGAGCCAGCGCGAGGGCCGGGCGAGCGAGCCGCCCCGTTCCCTGGCGAAGCGGTCCACCTCCTCGGCGGAGAACCTTCGATGGCGCCCCGCCGTCCTCGCGCAGCGCAGGAGCCCCAGGTCGGCCCAGCGCTTCACCGACCCGGCGGTCACGCCGAGCAGGCGCGCCACCTCGGCACTCGTGAGCAGCTTCTCCACCACGCGCGCTGGCCTTGTCGGTTTTGTCGGTTCAGTTCAACGGAATCGATTTGTGACACCCCATTGGGGCCTGACGGAACGGGCCGGGCGACTCTTCCCCGCCCTTCCCGGGCGGCGGCCGCCGCCTAGAACTTGTATCCGAGGCCGGCTCGCGCCTCGACGATGTTGAGATTCTGGCCGCTCACCTTCTCGGGGAGGTAGTCCCCCTCGAGGAAGAGGCGGATCGGGCCGGCGTGGAACTGGAGGCCGAGCGCGCCTCCCACGGTGGTGATGACGGGGAGCCCCCCGGCGAGGTTCAGGTTGTCGATGTCGACGACGAGCTTCGCGTAGAGCGGAAGGACGGGCGGGTAGAGACCGACCATGGGGCGGATCGCCACGCGCGCGGGCTGCCCGAACTGGGCCACCCCGGCCACCACGCCGAACTCGGCCGAGACCCAGTTGATGAGGAGCACCCCCGGCGTGAGCATGATGTTCGTCGGCATCCGGGAGACGTCGGGGCTCGTCCTCCAGGGCACCCCGACCGAGGCGTCGAAGAAGATGTCGGCGACCCCGGCGCGGGCGGCGACGGGGCTCGCGAGGAGGAGCGCTCCCAGGGTCACGAGCTTCACGATTCGCATGGTCTCTCTCCCATGGTGATGGCCCAAGGGTGGCTCCGAGCATAGGGCACCCCGCGCGACCCGTCACGAATGGGAACTGCGCCCACACCGGCCGCGGAGGGAGCGCCCGGGGCCCGCAAGGCGGCAACGGAGGGCACCGGGGCCGCCTCCAAGAAGGCGTCGCGCGCGCCGAAGACCCGGGCGCGGGCCGAAACTGTCACGGGATCTAGGTGGCCGGCCGGGGCCTCCTTCGACTACTATCCCGCCCCTCCCAGGGTGGAGGACGCGCACGCACATGGAGACCGCCGAAATGGGTTTGACGGCGCGGCAACCGCTCGCTCGGCTCGCCCCCATCGACCGCATGATGCTCTCGTTCATCGCCTTCCTGGTGGCGGTGGCGGCGCTCGCCCACCCGGCCCCCCTCGCGACGCTCGTGACGCTCGCCGCCCTCGCCTCCGCCTTCCTCGCCACCGATCGCTGGGCCGCGCGCTCCGAGCTGGGGCGCGTCGCCCACTCCTTCTTGCCCTTGCCGGTCGTGGTGACCCTCTTCAACGTGGCCGGGCCGCTCATCGGCGCCCTCAACCCGGCGCGCTGGGACGCCACCATGGCGAGCATCGACGCCCGGGTGTTCGGCGCGCTCGTCCCCGCCTGGCACCACGCGCTCGGGAGGCCCGCCTGGCTCTCGGACGTCGCCTCCTTCGCCTACGTGAGCTACTACTTCATCCCCTTCGGAATGTGCGTCGCGCTCTGGGTCCAGGGGCGGTGGCGCGACTTCGACGACCTCGCCTTCGCGCTCATCGCCACCCTCCTCCTCTCCTACGTCGGCTACTTCCTCTTCCCGACGAGCGGTCCCCGGGTGCCCCAGGAGCTCGAGGTCCAGGTGCTCGGCGGCGGAGCGGTGAGCGTCCGGGTGCGCGACTTCCTGCGCGCCGCCGAGGTGAACCAGCTCGACGCCTTCCCGAGCGGCCACACCGCGCTCTCCCTCGTCTTCCTGGGCTTCGGCTGGCGCCTCTTCCCCCGCTGGAGCGTCCGCATCCCCCTCCTCCTCGCCGCGGCGGGCATCATCTTCGCGACCGTCTACCTCTCGCTCCACTACGTCATCGACCTGTGCGCGGGCGCCACCCAGGCGGCCCTCATGCCGGTCTTCCTGCGCGGGCTGAGGCGCGTCTTCGGCCAGGGCGGCGCCTCGGAGTCGCGGGCGCGCGCCTGACGGCTCGGTGGCTCTCAGCGGGAGCCGGGCGGCTTGAGGCGCGGCGGCAGGGCCTCCCCGCCGCCGCGACCCTCGCAGAGCGCCGCGCAGTGGCGCGCCGGGGACCGGAGCCCCCAGGCCCAGCCCGAGAGGTGGCTCCCGTCCCGGCAGGCGCAGACGTCGTGGCGCTCCGCGATGGAGGCGAGCAAGAACGCGAGCACCAGGAACCCCGCCGCCATTCCCAGGAGCCCGAGGACGGACACCCGCAGGAAGGAGAGCGCGCCCTTCGCGGCGGCGAGCGGGCGAGGGCTCACCCCTCGCCCCCGGCGCCCTGCGGGCGCCCGAGCTCGGAGCGCACCCCTTCCCGGAAGGAGGGGTAGGCGAGCTCGAGCCCGAGCTCCCGGCGGGTGCGGACCGCCGAGATGCGGCGGTTCGGCCCCTCGGCGCTCGGGGCGAAAGCGACCTCGGGCACCGGGACGCCGAGCGCGGCCGCGAGCCAGCGCACCACCTCGCGCCTCCGGGTCGGGACCCCGTCGCTCGCGTGGTAGACCGCCCCCGGCCTTCCCCGGTCGAGGACCGCCAGCACGGCCGCCACCGCGTCCTCGAGGTGACAGAAGTTCATGAAGGCCTCGTCTCCGGGCCCGAGCGCCAGGGCCCCGGCCCGTACCCGATCGACGAGCCAGCTGCGCCCGGGGCCGTAGATGCCGGAGAGGCGCAGGACGCTTCCGCGCACGCCCTCGCCCTCCCGCACCCGCTCCTCCGCCTCGACGAGGACCCGGGCCGCGGGACCGGCCGGAGCCGGGGGCGTCGACTCGTCGACCCAGCCTTCGTCTCGCTGCCCGAACACTCCGGTCGAGCCGGTGTAGACGAACGCTCGGACCCCGAGGCGCCCTGCCGCCTCGAGCAAGGTGCGGTTGGCGTCGAGGTAGGCCCTCCGGTACCCCTCCAATCCTTCCGCGCCCGCCTGGCAGGCAACGATGGCCTCGGGCCCTCCTGGAATCCTTCCCGACGACCCCGGCTCCGAGAGGTCGAGGGGGAGCGCCACGGCCCCGGCCAGGACGAGCGGCGCCAGCTTCGCCGGGTCCCGGCGCACCGCCGTGACCCGGTCCCCCCGGGCGAGGAGCGCGCGCGCCACGGCGGAGCCGAGCCAGCCGGCGCCGGCGACGAGGACGTGCGCGGGTCTCCCTGGCGGCGCGAGGTGTTCCAGGCCGTCGATTATAGGGGCTCGAGCCCCTCCCGTCCGCGCGGGTCCCGCGCGGGGATGGCGGGCTCCGCCCCGGGGCGGGGATGGCGAACTCCGGCTCCCGCGACGGTCCGTGTTGGTAGAGTCTCTCCGAGGAGGAAACCGCCATGCGGCACGCAAGGCGCCGGATGGCGCTTCTCGCCCTCGCCCTGCCCCTCCCGGCGCTGGCGGCGGCCGAGGACTCCATCACCCCCCTCCTCCTCGCGCTCGCCGTCATCCTCACGGCGGCGAAGCTCGGCGGCGAGGTCGCCGTGCGCCTGGGCCAGCCGGCGGTGCTGGGGGAACTCGTCGCGGGCGTGGCGCTCGGGAACCTCGGCCACCTGGGGTTCCACGGGCTCGACTTCCTCCGGACCGATTCCTCGGTCCTGACGCTCGCGCACCTGGGGGTGCTCATCCTCCTCTTCGAGGTGGGGCTCGAGTCCACGGTGGGCGACCTGGCGCGGGTGGGGCTCTCCTCCCTCCTCGTGGCGCTGGTGGGGGTGGTGACTCCCTTCGCTCTCGGCTGGGCGGTCTCCGCCTGGCTCCTCCCCGCCGCCGGCCCCCTCGTCCACGCCTTCCTGGGCGCGACCCTGTGCGCCACCAGCGTCGGCATCTCCGCCCGGGTGATGCAGGACCTCGGCCGCTCCCGGAGCCCGGAGGCGCGCATCATCCTCGGGGCGGCGGTCATCGACGACGTCCTCGGCCTCCTCGTCCTGGCGGTGGTGGCCGGTGCCGTCGCCGCCGCCTCCACGGGCGCGCCCGTGTCGCTCGCGGGCATCGGCAGCATCGTCGGGAAGTCGGTGGCCTTTCTCGCCATCGCCCTCCTCCTCGGCCGGGTCCTCGTGCCCCGCGTCTTCGACGCCGGGGCCGGCCTGCGGGGGAAGTGGACCCTCCTCAGCTTCGGGCTCGCCCTGGCATTCGCCTTCGCCTGGCTCTCCGGGCTCTTCGGGCTCGCCCCCATCGTCGGGGCCTTCGCCGCCGGGCTGGTGCTCGAGCCCAGGCACTCGCGACTCTACACGCGCCGGGGCGAGCGGGACCTGGAGGACCTCGTCCACCCCATCTCCGCCTTCCTCGTCCCCGTCTTCTTCGTGACCATGGGCGCGAGCACCGACCTCGCCACCTTCGGGGACGCGCAGGTGCTCGCCCTGGGGGCCGCCCTCACGGTCGCCGGCATCGCCGGGAAGCTGGCGTCCGGCGTCGGGGTGCTCGAGGGGGGCGTCGACCGCCTCACCGTCGCCGTCGGCATGGTCCCGCGGGGGGAGGTGGGCCTCATCTTCGCCGGGGTGGGGATGAAGGCGACGCTCGGGGGGCAGCCGCTCCTCGACGCCGGGACCCACTCGGCCATCGTCGTCCTCGTCATCGTGACGACGCTCGTCACCCCGCCGGCGCTCCGCATGAGCCTGTCCCGCTCCCGGGCGCACTGACGTCGACGTCAGCGCGGCGGCATGCCCTCCACCAGCACCGGGTCGCTCTGCTCGGGGATGCGGTTCTCGGCGAGGTCGATCATGTGGCCGGAGCGGCGCGCCTTCGTCTCGAGGTAGAAGCGGTTGTACTCGTTCGGAGGAATGACGTGGGGGATCCGCCCGGTGACCACCACGCCGTGCTGGGTGAGCTGGCGGATCTTGTCCGGGTTGTTGGTGATGAGGCGGACCGACCGGATGCCCAGGCTCGTGAGCATGTGGGCGGCGATGGCGTAGTCGCGCTCGTCGTCGCGAAAGCCGAGGGCGCGGTTGGCCTCCACCGTGTCGAGCCCCTCCTCCTGCAGGGCGTAGGCGCGGATCTTGTTCAGGAGCCCGATGCCGCGCCCTTCCTGCCGGAGGTAGAGGAGCACCCCGCGCGGCGCGGCGGCGATGGCGCGCAGGCCCTCGGTGAGCTGATCGCGGCAGTCGCAACGCAAGGAGCCCAACACGTCGCCGGTCAGGCACTCCGAGTGGATGCGGACCGGCACGTCCTCCTCGCCCACCACCTCGCCGTGCACCATCGCCACATGCTCCTTGCCGTCCCGGTTGTTCCAGAAGCCCACCAGCCGGAACCTGCCGAAGCGCGTGGGCAGGTCCGCCACCGCCACCACCTTCACGCACACTTTCGAGGCCCCGTAACCCTCGCACTCGTGGTCCCGATCCCGGATCACAAGCTCCTGCAGGGCGTCCTTGCCCTCCCTCATGCGTCCTCCTCGGCGAGGATCCGCCTCGCCAGCGCCCTCCCCGATATCCAGGCGGCCTCTACGCCGCCACCGGGAGCGAAGCGGTCGCCGCACAGGCCCAGGCGGCAGCCGCCGGGGAGCGGGAAGAGGAGCGGGCTGGCGAGCTCGGCGGAGCGGTCGGTGCGGGCATAGCGCCAGCGGTGCGGGTGGCGGTGGACGGGGGCGAGGGCCCAGCGACCCAAGAGCCGCGCCAGCTCGCCGAGCACCAGGTCCGGCCAGAGCGGCTCCTCCGCGTGCTCGCGGGACCAGCGCGGGTGCGCCTGGCAGACGAGCGCCAGGAAGGCCGGGGCCGTGCGCTTGCTCGAGTCGTGAGACACGATCTGCAGGATGCTCGAGTCCTCCGGGTAGCTCACCTGCCAGGGGGGGCGCGGCGCCTCCCGGGGATAGAGGGCCGCGAGCGCGAGCGCGGCGTCGCTCCGCGCCGTCCCCAGCACTGCCAGGGCGGAGGCCACTTGCCCCGGGGGCTCGGGGACGGACCCGAGCAGGCGCTGCGCCTCCTCCGGGGCGAGCGCGAGGACGAGGGTGCCCGCCTCGAGCGCCTCCCCCCCCTCGAGGACGGCGCGAGACCGCTTCCCCGAGAGGTCGAGGCGCTCCACCGGCGCGCGGGTGCGGACGCGGAGTCCGCTCGCCAGGTGGCGCGGGAAGGCGTTCACGCCCTCCGCGTAGGAGAGCCTCCGCTCCCCCGGACCGAAGGCCTCCGGCTGGCACGGGCGCCCGCTGCCGTGGACGTCGACGGGCCATCCGGAGAGGCACGTCGCCGGAACGGACTCGAGCACCGCGGTGAAGGCCGGGTCGCGCCCGTGCAGGAAGGCGACCCCGGTGTCGACGGCCTGCCCCTCCACCCGCCGGGTGGCGCAGCGCCCCCCGACGCCCCGGGCGCGGTCGACGACCGCCACGGCGCGCCCCGCGTCCGTGAGCGCCCGGGCGCAACTCAACCCGGCGACCCCGGCCCCGACCACCAGAACCCCGCCGTCGCCGCTCATGGGCAGAACCTTAACGCGCCGGGAGCCGGACGGTGCGTGTCACGAGGGTGACGTCCCCCTCCTGAGCGGTCACCGCCCCCGGGGGCCGGGCAGCGGCCACCGCGGCGGCTTCCCTCGGCAGCCCGCTCGACTGGTCGCCGATCTCGAGATCGACGGGTCCCTTGGAGGCGAGGAGCATCCTCACCTCGGTCCCCTCGCGCGCCAGGCCGAGGCGCCGAAAGACGGACCAGTTTCCGAACCAGCGCACCACGCGCCCCTCGGGCCAGGGCACCTGGACGCCGTCGAAGGAGAAGGCCTCCACCTCCACCCCCGGTGGCAGGGCGACCTGGACCTCGCTCGCCCCGCGGCGGGACCGGAGCCTCGCCGAGACGCGCAGCCGGCCGCCCTCGGACGCGACGGACAGATCCTCGAGCGCCGGAGCGGGGAGACCGGGGTCGGGGAGGTCCGCCTGGAACGAGGGGCGCTGGGCGGCCCATCCGAAGGGCGCCCTCGCCGACGGGGAGAACGCGGCCGCCCGGCGCAAGGGCTCGGGCAGCCGCCCCAGGTCCGAGTAGGCGAGGACCCGCGCGCGGCCCGAGTCCGCGTCCTCGTGGAAGTAGAGGATGAGGTGCTCGGGGTTCGAGAGGTCGGCGAGGGGCAGCACTCGCTCCGAGATGGCGGCGAGCGCCGCGAGGAGCGCGGGCCCGAGCAGGAGCGCCAGCCTCGCGCGCCGCGAGAGCCGCCCGAGCACGGGCGCGAGCGGCAGGGCGGCGAGCGCCGCGGCCGAGGCGACGAGCGGACCCGCGGCGAGCCCCATCGCCGGGTAGAGGAGCCAGGCGGCGGGAAGGAGGACGAGGGAGCCGGAGAGCGAGACCGCGGCGTCCGCAGGGCCGAGGGAAGGCGGGAAGAGAGCCCCGGCGAGGGCGAGGGCGCCGGCAACCAGGGCGGGGACGAGGAGAAGGTAGGACGCCCCCGGGAGCGCGGCGGCGACCGCCACCGCCCCGGCGGAGAGCCCGAGCGCCACGCCGAGGCGGAGCCCCCAGGGTCCCGCCCGTTCCCCGAGGAGGAGGGGCGGGAGAGAGGCCCCACAGGCGCCCGAGAGGAAGAGCGCCCCGAGGAGCGGGCCCGGGTGTGCGACCCAGGGGCGCCGAATCGCGGAGAGGCCCGGAGCCCCGGCGGCAAGGAGCCCGAGAACGGCGGCCCCGAGCGCCGCGAGTGGGAGGGCCGCGCTCCCGAGCGCGACCGCTCCCGAGGTCGCCCGGCCCCGTCCGACGGCGACGGCGCAGCCGGCGAGCGCGAGAGCGAGCGCGAGGAGCGCGAGGGGGAGGGCCCAGTGCGAGGGGAAGCGCACCACCGCCAGCCCGAGGAGGTCGAAGAACACCGCCTCCCCCTGCGGCGCGTGCTCCAGGTCCGAGGCGGCGAGGGCCCGCACGAGCGCCAGGGCGTTCCTTCCCTGGTGCTCGAGGCTCGCCCGGTCGAGGTGGGCCGCGTCGTCGAGCGGCGTGTGGTAGCGCGAGGCGCCTCCGATGAAGGCCAGGTTGGCGCCCGGGGTGCCCAGGGCGCGCAGCACGGTGAGGTCGGTGTCGTTCGGAAGCAGGCGGTAGGCGGCGGCGAAGAGCGAGCTCGCGAGCGGGGCCCGCGCCGAGCGGGCGAAGCGCTCCGCCACGAAGGCGCTGCTGCCGCTCGTCTCGAAGAGCAGGCTCGGGCCCTCGGTGCCGCGCGCCTCCAGGTTGACGACCGCGCCCACCTCCCGGGCGAGCGGCGTGCCGAGGAAGCTCTCCGCGCCGGCGAGGCCGATCTCCTCCCCCTCATCGACGAGGAGGACGACGTCGCGCTCCGCCGGAGAGGCCACCAGGGCCCGGGCGAGCTCGAGCGCGATGGCGACGCCGGACCCATCGTCCGCCGCTCCCGGGCCGGCGGGCACCGAGTCGTAGTGGGAGGCGACGAGGACGGCGAGCCCGGGCCCGCGCCCCGGCACCCGCACGGCGACGTTCGCGACCGGGGCACAGAGCCGGTAGCGCCCGCAGGCGAGGGACTCCTGCACCTCCGGCCGCAGCCCCACCTGGCGCAGCCGCGAGACGACCCGCTCGCGCACCCGGCGGCTCGCGGGGGTGGCGACCGGGTGCGGTACCCCGTCTCCGGCCGCCCGCAAGAGCCCCTCCAGTTCCTGGAAGCCCCGCTCGGACGAGAACTCTCCGGCCGCGACCGGCCCCCGCTGCGGGGGCGGCGGGCGGAGGCGAGCGGCGGTGGCCGCGAGCGCGCCCACCACGACGAGCGCGCCCAGAACGGCCGAGCGCAGGGGAGCGGGCTCGCCCACCCCTATCTCCTCCCGCGCCGGTCGCCGACGGTGGTCACGCGCGCGCCCGCCGCGGCGGCCGCCGCCGGGAGCGGGAGGGCCTCGCCTTCCCCGCGGGCTCGCGGTCGAGCGACCGGAGCGCCCGGCGGTACTGCGCCGGGTCGTTCAGGTTCCAGAGCACGTCGTCGCTGTAGACCTCCACCCGGTCGGCGCGGCCGGCCGACTCGAGGCGGTGGAGGATCCGATCGAGGCGCGCGGTCGCGGGATCGAGCCGGACGAGTTCGTCCGCCACCTCGCGGGCGAGCAAGACCGGGTGCCCTCCCCGCCCGCGATGGGCCGGCAGGACGGCGAGGAGGGCGCCCTCGAGGAAGCGCTCGGCGAGCGCCACGACGAGCGCCGGGTGGGGGGGGAGGGCGTCGACCGGTTGCACCACCACCGCCGGCCACTCGTCGGCGGCGAGGAGCGCCCGGAGCCCGGTCTGGAGCGAGGAGAAGGGGGTGGCGGGGCGCGGGGGGGCGGTGACGAAGTTCTCGCGGGAGAGGCCCGATCCCGCCGTCACCGAGCGGGCGTCGCGCCCCAGCACGATCCGCAGGGGATCGAGCCCGGCCCCCCGCAGGGCGAGCCACTGGGCGGCCACGAGGGGGACGTCCGGGAACGGCAGGAGGGCCTTCGGGGCCCCCATGCGCTGCGAGTCTCCTCCCGCCAGGATGAGGGCCGCGATCACGCGCCCTCGCGGTGAAGCGCCGGGTCGCGCTCGGCGGGGGCCTCCTCGGCGGCGAGCGAGAGGGCGCCGCGGCGCACGCGCACCAGCTCGGCTGCCACGCTCACGGCGATCTCCGCCGGCGTCTCCGCCCGCAGCTCGACCCCGATGGGGCAGTGCACCCGGGCGAGCGCGTCCGGCGCGACGCCGCGCTGCGAGAGCCGCTGTCGGAACCTCGCCCACTTCGTCCGCGACCCGATGAGGCCCAGGTAGCGGAGCGGGCGCCCGAGGAGCAGGCGGACGAGGGTCTCGTCGAGGTCGTGGCGGTGGGTCATCACCGCGCAGTAGGTGGCGCGCGCGTCGAAGGCGAGCCGAGGGATGGCCTCGTCGCCCGCCTCCAGGATGCGGTCGGCCGCGGGGAAGCGCTCCGCCGTGTTCCACTCCTCTCGCTCGTCCACCACCGTCACCTCGAAGTCCACCGCCGCGGCGGCGCGGCAGAGCGCCGCGGCCACGTGACCGGCGCCGAAGAGGTAGAGGCGGTCGGGGGCGACGTCGGGCTCGACGAGGAGCTCCACGCGACCCCCGCAGCACTGGCCCAGACCCGGGCCGAGCGCCAGGTCGAGCCGCTCCGGGCGCCCCGAGGCGATCGCGGCCCGGGCCCGCTCCAGGGCCCGCTCCTCCAGCCGTCCGCCCCCGATGGTCCCGTAGAGCGAGCCGTCCTCCGCCGCGATCATCTTCGCGCCCAGGTGGCGCGGGCTCGACCCCTCGCAGCCCACCACCGTCACGGTGGCGAACCGCAGTCCCCGCTCGCGCAGCTCGAGCGCCCTCGAAAGGAGGTCCATCCGCTAGGACCTCTGCCCCGCCGCCGGGACCTTCACCGCGCCCGCCGGGAGCGTCCGCACCCGCACCCCGGTCGCCGCGGCCACCGCGTTCAGCACGGCGGGAGCGACGGGCGGCACCCCGGGCTCGCCGATGCCGCCGGGGGCCTCGGCGCTCGTCACCCGGTGCACCTCCACCGCCGGCATCTCCGGGAAGCGCAGCGGCTCGTAGTCGTCGAAGTTCGTCTGCACGGCCGAGCCGTTCCGGATGGTGATGGCCTCGCGCAAAGCCGCTCCCAGCCCGAAGGCGATGGCGCCCTCGATCTGGGCCTCGATGGTGTCGGGGTTCACGATGCGGCCGCAGTCGATCGCCGACACCACCCGGTGGACGCGGATGGCGCTGTCCACCACCGAGACCTCGGCCACCTCGGCGACGAAGCTCCCGAAGGAGGGGAAGCAGGCGATGCCCCGGCCACGCCCGGGCGGGAGCGGCCCTCCCCAGCCCGACTTGGCGGCGGCGAGTTCCAGCACCTCCTTGAGGCGCGGCGCTCCCTCGAGCAGGGCGCGGCGGAAGGCGAAGGGGTCCTGGCCGGCCTTCGCCGCCAGCTCGTCGACGAAGCATTCCTGGGCACAAGCGTTCTGGGAGGCGTAGACCGAGCGCCACCAGCCCACCGTCACTCCGATGGCGGGGGCGTAGCAGTCGACGAGCACCGCCTCGGCCCGGTAGGGGAGATCGAAGGCACCCCCCACCACGTCCGGCCTGCCCTCCGGCTTCTCGAAGACCTGGGCGGCGACCGAAGGCGCCCGCACCGTGTGGCGGAAGGCGAGGAGCTTCCCCGAGGCGTCGAGCCCGGCGGAGAGGACGTTGCGCGAGGCGGGGCGGTAGTAGTCGTGGACGATGTCGTCCTCGCGGGTCCAGAGCACCTGCACCGGAGCTCCGGCCGCCCGGGCGACGTGCGCCGCCTCCACCGGGACGTCCGGCATGGCGCGCCGGCCGAAGCCGCACCCGAGGAGGGTGGTGTGGACGCGGACGCGATCCTCGGGGAGGCCGAGCGCCTTCGCCACCTCCCCCTGGGCCCAGGTGGGGGACTGGCTCGGAGACCACAGCTCCGCGCCCGCGCCGTCGACGCGGGCGGTGCAGTTCATGGGCTCCATGGTGACGTGCGCCAGGTAGGGGAACTGGTAGACCGCCTCGTGGCGGGTCTTCGAGCGGGCCAGGGCAGCCTCGAAGTCCCCCTCCGAGCGCACCGCGGTCAGTTTCGCCGCCGGGTCGGCGAGCCGGGCCGAGACCTCGACGCTGTCGAGCTTCCCGTTCGGCCCGGGGTCGAAGGTCGCCCGCAGGGCCTCGCGCCCGCGGAGCGCGGCCCAGGAGGAGTCGGCCACCACCGCCACGCCGGTCGGCACCTCGACGACCTTCCTCACTCCCCGCACCTTCAGTGCCGCCGCCGCCTGGTAGGTCTTCACCTTCCCGCCCCGCACCGGGCAGCGCGCCACGGTGGCGAAGAGCATGCCGGGCAGGCGCACATCGGTCCCGAAGATCGCCCTTCCGGTCACCTTCTCCGCGGTGTCGAGCCGGGGGATGGGGCGCCCCAGGAGCGCGAACTCCCCGGGCCCCTTCAGCGCCGGCGATTCCGGAACCGGCAGCTTGGCGGCATCCGCAACGAGCTTGCCGTAGGGCAGGGAGCGGCCCCCGCCCCTCTCCATCACCGCGCCCTCGCGGGCGAGGCAGGCCTTCGGGTCGACCTCCCAGCGCTTCGCCGCCGCCGCGACGAGCATCTCGCGCGCCGCCGCGCCCGCCCTCTGGAGCGGCTCCCAGGAGCGGCGGACGCTCTGCGACCCGCCGGTGGACATGCGCCCGTACTTCGGGTCGGTGACCGCCTGGGCGACCTTCACCGAGTGCCAGTCGGCATCGAGCTGCTCCGCCACCAGCATGGGCATCGAGGTGAGCACCCCCTGCCCCATCTCCGAGCGGATCACCCATACCGTGACCGCCCCGCCCTCGTCGATGGCGAGCCAGGCGTTGGGGGCGAAAGGGGCGCGCTCGTCGCCCCTCGCGGGCAGGTGGAAGCCGAGAACCAGGCCGGCCGTCGCCCCGCCCGAGAGGAGGAGGAACTCCCGCCGCGAGACCTTCACCAGGGCGCTCACGGCCTCGCCTCCTTCCGCATCTCCTCGGCGGCGCGGTGCACCGCCGCCCGAATGCGGTTGTACGTCCCACAGCGGCACAGGAGACCGAGAAAGGCGTCGTCGATCTGCGCGTCGGTGGGGCGGGGGTTCTTCGCGAGCAGCGCCACCGCCGAGAGGATCTGCCCCGACTGGCAGTAGCCGCACTGGGGCACCTCGCCGGCCACCCAGGCCCGCTGCACCGGGTGCCCGCCGTCGGGCGAGAGCCCCTCGATGGTGAGGACTCGGTGGCCGACCGCGTCCCGCGTCGTCAGGCGGCAGGATCGAACCGGCGAGCCGTCGAGGAGCACGGTGCAGGCGCCGCACTGGCCTACCCCGCACCCGTACTTGGTCCCGGTGAGCCCGAGCGCGTCGCGGAGGACCCAGAGGAGCGGAGTGTCCTCGTCGACCTCGGCGATCCGCTTGACTCCGTTCACTTCCAGGGCGAAGGCGGGCATGGCGATCTCCTTTACCCTCTAACCTCGAACTCCCGGCCGCTCATGCTAGCGCCGGAAGCCGGCCCGCGCGCCGCAGTGCCCGATTGGGTTCAACGGGGGTCCGCCCCGCCTCACGGAAGCGCGCCCGGGCCCGGCGCCAATTTGCTTGTCTGGCGCGGGGGGCGCGCGGGAGACTACGCGCCACTCCGAGGGGGGCCCCTCGGCGCCGGAGGAAACGCCCATGAAGTACACGCCCACGATCCCGCAAACCGCTCTCGGCATGCTGGGCGCCTCGCTGGCGGCGGTGTCCGGCGCCCTCATCGTCGGGCTCGCCGTCCTGGCCATCGCCGGCTACGTGGGCAGCCCCTACATCGGGATCTTCGCCTTCCTGGTGCTCCCCGCAGTCTTCGTGCTCGGGCTCCTCCTCGTCCCGGTGGGGAGCTTCCTGGCGCGGCGCCGGGAGCGGCTCGCCGCCGAGAGGGGAGGAACCGTGCCCCCGCTGCCGGTCGTCGACCTGAACGACCGCGGGACTCGCGCCCGGGTCATCGCCTTCGCCGTCCTCACCGGGTTCAACATCCTCATCCTCGCTCTCGCCGGCTACAAGGGCCTGCAGGTGATGGACTCGCCCGCCTTCTGCGGCGCCTGCCACAAGGTGATGGATCCGGAGTTCGCCGCCTACCAGCGCTCGCCCCACGCCCGAGTGGCCTGCGTCGAGTGCCACATCGGCGAGGGCGCCTCCTGGTTCGTGAAGTCCAAGCTCTCCGGGGCCTGGCAGCTCGTGTCGGTGAGCTTCAACCTGTACCAGCGCCCCATCCCGACCCCCATCCACAACCTGCGGCCGGCGCGCGAGACCTGCGAGGAGTGTCACTGGCCCTACAAGTTCTCCGGGGACCGCCTCCACGTCACCACCTCCTACGCGGAAGACGACAAGAACACCCCGAAGAAGACGGTGGTGCTCCTGCACGTGGGCGGCGGCGAGACGGCCGCGGGACCGGTGCGCGGCATCCACGCCCACGTGGCCCCCGGCGTGGTGGTGCGTTACCTGTCCGACCCGAACCGCACCACCGTCTCCACGGTGGAGGCCACCTTCCCGAACGGCCGCAAGGAGCTCTTCCGCACCAAGGACAGCCCCCAGTCGCTCCCGCCGCCGGAGGCCTGGCGCCGGATGGATTGCATCGACTGCCACAACCGACCCACCCACCTCTTCCGCCGCCCGGACCGCGAGGTGGACCAGGAAATCCTCTCCGGTCACATCGACGCCTCGCTCCCTTTCGTGAAGCGCGAGGGGCTGAAGGCCATCCAGGTGGCCTACCCCTCCCACGACGCCGCGCGCGCCGGGATCGAGGCACAGCTCGTCGCCTTCTACCGGAAGCTCGACCCGGCCGCCTATCCGGGGATCGAGGCCAAGGTGAAGGCCGCCGCCGATGCCCTCGGCAACGTCTACTGCTGGAACGTCTGGCCGCAGATGAAGATCACCTGGGGAACCTACCCGACCTTCCTCGGGCACGACCAGGCACCGGGGTGCTTCCGGTGCCACGACGGCGACCACAAGAACGCCCAGGGGAAGGAGATCTCCCAGGACTGCGCCCTGTGCCACTCGCTCCTCGCCGTCGACGAGGAGAACCCCAAGATCCTGGCGGAGTTGCAGCCCTAGAGCTCGGGCGCCCTCCCGGGAGCCGTCACACCGCCTTGAGAAGGGCGCGTCGCAGGGCGGAGAGCCCGGCCTTCACGTCGGGCCCGAGGTGCACGCGCAGGGCGCGGCGCCCGCGCTCGGCGAGCACGTCGAAGTCGCCCCGCGCCTGGGCCCGGGCCAGCACCCCGAAGTCGTAGCGGCGGCCGGGGATGGCGACCCGCTCGGCGTCGTCAGCGGTGATCTCGAGGAAGAGACCGGTGTTGGGGCCGCCCTTGTGGAGCTGCCCGGTGGAGTGGAGGAAGCGCGGCCCGTAGCCGAGGGTGGTCGCCACCTTGGCGGAGGCCCGCACCGCCTCCCGCATCTCCTCGAGGGGAGCAGCGTTCTGCTGGCTCATCTCCAGGAAGGCGTTCAGGGCGAAGTAGTCGCCTTTCTTGAGCCGCCCGAGGTGGGCCTTGAGCCAGCCGCTTGCGCTCGGCTCCCGCGCCGCCGCCCGGAGCGCCTCCCCGTTCGCCGGATCGGCGAAGAATCGCAACCCCTCCCCCTCCCAGAACGGCGACTCGGGCGGCAGCGCCCCGGAGTCCTCGTAGGCGGCCGTCACCCGACGCGCCGCCACCTTGGCGGCCTCCACGTCCGGCTGGTCGAACGGATTCACGCCCAGCACCGCGCCCGCCACCGCGGTCGCCACCTCCCAGCGGAAGAACTCCTGGCCGAGCGCGTTCGGGTCCGCGAGGTCGATGCGGATCACCGGGAATCCGGCCCGCTCCAGCGCCGCCACGGCCTTGTCCTGCTCGGCCGCGGGCGCGGAGGCCAGGCGGACGTAGCAGAAGGCGCGGTCCTCCCCGTAGGAGCGCGGCGTGCCGAGCGCCTCGCCGGCGACGGGGACCACGCCCAGCCCCTGCTTGCCGAGCGATTCCGCCAAGAGCTGCTCGAGCCAGTCCCCGAACGTCCCGATGCCGGGCGAGCACACCAGGGTGAGCTTGTCCCTTCCCCCGCGAGCGGCGGCCGCCACCACCACCCCGAGGACCAGGCCGGGGTTGTCGGAGGCGGGCCGGTCGGCGGCACAGGCGTCCGCCATGAGCGCCGCCCGGTCCATGAGGCGCGGCACGTCCACGCCCATCGCCGCCGACGGCACCATCCCGAAGTGCGAGAGCGCGGAGTAGCGCCCGCCCACGCTGGGGAGGCCGTGGAAGACGCTGCGAAACCCCTCGCGCTCCGCGAGCTTCTCGAGCTCGGTCCCCGGGTCGGTGATGGCGAGGAACCGGCTCCCCGCCCCCGAGCCCATGAGGCTCTTCACCCGGTCGAGGAAGTAGGCGAGGAGCACCGCCGGCTCGAGGGTGGTCCCCGACTTCGAGGCCACCACGAAGAGCGTTCGCCGCAGGTCGAGCTGCCTCTCCAGGGAGCGCACCTGCGCCGGCACGGTGGAATCGAGCACCAGGAGCTGCGGGAACCCGGGAAGGCGCCCGAAGGTGCGGGCGACCACGTGGGGACACAGGCTCGAACCGCCCATCCCCAGGACGACCACGGTCGAGAAGCCCGCCAGGCGCACGTCCTCCGCCACCCGGCCGAACTCCTCCCGGCGCGCCCGCTGCTGGTCGATGATGCGGAGCCACCCCACCCAGCGGTCCTCGTCGCGCCCGCTCCACAGGGTGGCATCCCCCTTCCACAGGCGCGCCATCTTGGCGCCGGCGGCCCACTCGTCGACGGTCCCCTTCACCTCGGAGGCGAGGCCGGGGGGCAGGGCGAAAGCCTGGGGCCCGATGCTCGGCGGCGGCCTGGGCCGGGGAGCCGCCTCGGAGCGGACGGCCTCCGCGCCCGTGGCCTTGCGCGCCGGAGATCTTCCCGGCGGCGAGGGCGCGGCCGCCTTGCGCGGCGCTCCGCGCGCCGCCGCCCCGGACCGCCTCTCCGGCCTGCCCTTCGTCGCCGGCCTGCGGGAGGGCCGGCGCGCCCGGGCGGCCGCCTTGGGCTTGCCCGCTCTCCCCTGCTTCTTGCTCGGCCTCTTCTTCGCCATCTCCCCTTCTCCCTATCCGACGATCCGACCGACGGAGGTCGAGCCGATCCCCGAGAGGTGCCGCGGCGGACCCGCCCGGCGCGGCCGAGCCCGGCTCCTCGTAAGCGCTCGGTGCCCCGAGGATGCCCGAGGCGGCGAGCGGGTGCGCCCCGGATGACGGGGAGTGGAACGCCGACCGGGGCGCGATCCTGCCGTCGCCCCCACGGCCGGCACCCTCGCAACCTCCGCCCCATCAGGGTCCCGGGCGCCGTTCACGGCCGTGGAGAATGCGGGAGGTTGTGCCCGTTCGCAAGAGCCCCGGCACGACTCGTGGAGAACCTCACCGGGAGCGCTCCCCCGGGGGCGAGGTCGGCCGAGCGGTGCCTCAGATGGGCGGGCGGTTCCCCTCGCCGTATCCCGTCAGCTCCACGAAGCCCTCCCCGGACGGGCCGAGGGGACCCTGGACCTCCACCGCGCCCTCCCAGTAGTGCGGCCCCCGCCCGCCGCGGTTCTCCTGGTCGGCGACCCAGGGGCGAACGCGCAACGAGATCCCCGCCGCCGGCACCTCGACCTGCCATCCGGCCGGGTACTCGGCCCCGGTCGCCGGGCTCCGCCACCTTCCCGTGGCGCGGACCCGGAAGTCGCCTTCGCCCAGGTAGGTCGGTCGGCCAGAACGGTCGACGAGCGTGCCGGCCTGGAGGTCCGGGGTCCCGTCCCTCCGGCGGAGGAGGTAGAGCATGAGGTCGCGCCCGTCGGAGAGCCGGAGCGCGAACCAGTCCCACCCGGCCTGGTCGGGCGCGAGCTGGGACGACCCGAACTCCTTGTCCATCCAGCTCACGCCGCGAACGGGCCATTCCTTCCCGTCGACGGTGAGGGTCCCCCGGGTGGCGAGCCGCGGCAAGCTGTAGTAGAGGCTCGCGAAGCCCTCCCGCGCCGACTTGCGCGAGAGGCCGCCGGGCCCCTCCAGGACGGGCACCCCGTCCGCGACGAGGTCGAGCGCGAGCGCCATCCCCTGCCGCCGGTCCTGCATGGAGAGGCGGAAGCGGCCGCCTTCCAGGCGCGCCTCCCAGCGCCCGCCCGTCCCCGGCGGGCCCGGGCAATCCGCGAGCAGCGGGTCCCCGGGCGCGCCGAACCCCGCCAGGAGCGGAGCCGCCCGGTAGAGCGCCTCCGAGAAGCGGTGCTCGCCGCTCTCGAGGTCGGTCGTGGCCGCGTGCGCCATGAGCAGGGAACCGGCCGCCCACGCCGAGGCGAAGGGAGGCGTCCCCGGCACGAGGCCCACCCGGAAGAAGGTGAGCTGGTAGGCGAAGCGGCGGCCCGGCGGCTCCGATTCCACGATCCCGGTGAAGTACCACCACTCGTTGCGGTAGCCGGGGTGGGAGGAGTGGTCGCGCGGGAACGACCAGGGGTAACCGGGGGCGGCCGCGGTCCAGGAGGGCCCTTGCGCCCCCTGCCCGGCCAGGGCGGCGGCGAGGACGAGAGGGAGGCTAGAGCGCATCGCGCGAGAGCTCCGTCGCCGGGGCGTCGCTCGCCCGCACCGCGGGGTAGAGGCTCGCGAGGAGGCCCGCCGCCACGATGGCGAGCGCCTGGAGCGCGAGCGCCGAGAGAGGCCAGTGGAGCTCGAGCGTCCAGCCGAAGAAGTCGCGGTTCACCACCCGCACCAGGATCCCGGCCAGGGCCGCGCCTCCGGCGAAGCCGAGGAGCGTGCCGAGGAGGCTTATCCCCAACCCCTTGCCGGCGAACACCAGGAAGGCCTGCAGCCGGGTGGCGCCGAGCGCCCGGTAGAGCGCCGTCTCCGCCCGGCGCTCCCGGGCGGCGACGAGGAGCGTGAGGAGGACGCCGGACACCGCGATGACGAGCCCCATCACCCGCAGCAGCCTCGTCACCGCGAACGTCTGCTCGAAGATGGCGAGCACCTCCGCGCGCAGCCCGCGGTTCGAGCGCACCACCACCGCCTCGTCGGCGAGCTCGGCCCTGAGGCGGCCCACCGCCGGTTCCACAGCCACCCCCGGGGCGAGGAACAGGGCGGCGTTGGAAGGCCCTCCGGCGCCGAAGATGCGGGCGAAGGTGGCGAGGTCGAGCATCACCGTGCCCGCCTCCGAGCCGTAGTCGTAGTACACCCCGGCGACGGGCACGGCCGCCTCCCCGCGCGGCCCCTCGATCCGCACGCTGTCGCCGGGCCACAGGCCGGCCTTGCGCGCCAGGGGCTCGCTCACGAGCGCCTCCCCGCGGGAGGCGAGGCGCCCGAGCGCCGCCCCCGCCCCGCCCCCGAGGACCCGGACCCGGCCCTCCGCGCCCGGCGCGCCCGCCGGGACGCCGAGCACGCTCACCCGGCGACCGCGCACCCGGGCGAAGGTCTGGCGGACGACGTCGACGCGCACGGCGCCGGAGGTCGCCGCCATCCTCCGGAGCACCTCGGGCGAGAGCGTGGCTTCCCCCCGCGCCCGGCTCCAGGTGGGCGTGGTGACGTACACGTCGGCGCGGATGGTGGCGTCGAGCCAGTCCACCACAGTGTCCCGGAAGCTCTCCACCATCACGGTGACCCCGGTGAGCATCGCCACCGCGACCGCGAGCGCCCCCACTGCCACCGCCGACGAGGTGAGGTGGAGGGGCAGGGTGCGAGCGCCGTAGCCGGCCGAGAAGCGGCGCGGGCCTGGCAGCCTCGAGAGCGAGCGCACCAGGCAGGGCGCGGCGAGCGGCAAGGCGAGGGTGGCCGCGAGGGCGAGCACGAAACCGGCCCAGGGGTGGCGGGGCGAGAGGACGGCGTAGGCGCCGAGGGCCGCGGGGACGAGCGCCACTGCGAGCCCGAGCAGGGGGGCGGCGGAGCGCGAAGTCCGCTCCTCCAGGGTGAGCGAGGCGAGGAGGGAGCGCGGGTCGCGGCGCGCAACTTCGAGAGCGGGCAGGAGCGCCCCCAGGACGGCGCCGAGGAGCCCCAGGCCCGCCGCCACCGCCACCTCCCCGGCGCCGAGGGACACCTTCTCGATCCCCTCGAGCAGGTAGAGGTTCTCCACCGTCCCGCTCACGTTCCTTAGCTCGAGCCGCGCGGCAAGCCAGCCGAGCGGGATCCCGACCGCGGTTCCGGCGGCCCCGAGGAGCGCCGCCTCGAGGAGGAGGAGGGCGAGGACCTGAGCGCGGGTGGCCCCGACGGAGCGCAGGAGCCCCATCTCCTCGCGCCGGCGCACCAGCGCCGCCTGGGTGCTCCCGTACACGAGGAACCCACCCACGAGCAGGCTGACGAGGGAGAGTGCGGTGAGGTTCAGGCGGAAGGCGGCGAGAAGGCCCGACGCCTCCGAGACGCGCTGCTCGGGCGAGAGCACCCGCACCGACGGGCCGAGGCGGCGGGAGAGGCGCGACGCCACCTCCGCCGGGCTCGCCCCCTTCTCGAGCACCAGGTCGACCTCGTGGAGTCGGCCGGCGAGCCCGAAGAGGGACTGGGCCTGCGCGATGTCCATGACGGCGAGGCGGCGGCTGGCGAGCGGGCTCAACCGGCGGAAGTCGACGAGGCCGCCCACCACCAGGGTGACGCGCCGGCTGCCGGAGGAAACGGCGATTCGATCCCCCACCCTCCACCCGCGCTCGCGCGCCAGCTCGGGGCCGACGGCGACCCAGCCCGGCTCGGAGAGCGCCGCGGCCACCGGGAGCTCCTTGCCCTCGAAGGGGAGCCGCGCCGGTGCGAACAGGTCCACCCCCAGGACCTCGAGGAAGAGGGGGGGCCTCGCCCCCTCGACGGCGGCCTCGGTGCGGGTGAGCGGAACGGCGGCGGTCACCCCCGGCTCCGCGAGGATGGCGGGGAAGAGCTCCTCCGGGAAGGAGGGCGAGGTCCCCACCACCTCCAGGCTCGCCTCCCCGCTCACGGCGCGCACCGTCCCGGCGAAGGCGCCGAGCGCCCCCTGGTTGAGGAGGCGGATGGAGAGGACCGCGCCGACGCCGAGCGCGACCCCGAGGGCCGAGAGCGCGAGGAGGGCGAAGCCTCCGCGAAGTTGGCCCGCCGCGGCCCGCCACAGGTAGCGCGTCACCGGGAGGTCCGCTCCCTCGCGGCGGCCCGCCCGCCAGGGGCCGTCTCGAGCACTCCGCTGTGGAGGCTCCAGGACTCGTCGGCGAGGGCGGCGAGCTCGCGGCTGTGGGTGACGTAGACGAGCGCCGCGCCCTTCTCGCGGGCGAGCGCGAGCAGGAGCTCCATCACCTTGAGTCCGTTCTCCTCGTCGAGGTTGCCGGTGGGCTCGTCGGCGAGCAGCAGGCGCGGCTCCCGCAGGAGCGCCCGGCAGATGGCGACGCGCTGCATCTCCCCCCCGGAGAGCTCCTGCACCGGCTGTCTCGCCCGGGGGCCGAGGCCGACGCGCTCGAGGAGGGCCCGGGCCCGTCGCTCCTCTCCCCTCGGGTCGAGCCCGGCGATGAGGGAGGGCACGAGCACGTTGTCGAGAACCGAGAGGTGAGGCAGGAGGTGGAAGAACTGGAAGACCAGGCCCACCGAGCTGCGGCGAAGGAGGGTGCGCTCCCGGTCGCCGAGCGCGCCGAGGTCGCGGCCGAGCAGGTGCACCTCCCCCGAGGTGGGCCGGTCGATGCCGGAGGCGAGGTGGAGGAGGGTCGACTTCCCGGAGCCGCTGCGGCCGGTGATGGCCACGGCCCGACCCGGGCCCACGACCGCCGTCACCTCGCGCAGCGCGGCGTAGCTCGCGCCGCCCGGCAGGCGGTACACCTTGGAGACGCGCTCCATCGCCAGGACCGGCGCCGTCACCCTCGCCCCTCTCCCGCTACGATCTCTCGAGTGCGTTCATCGCCGTGGCGGAAGGTAACGCTTCGCCGGCTCGCGCGCACCGGGCGATCCTCCGCGGGCCCCGCTCGCGCCCCCGCGAGCGGGCGGATGGCGCAGCGCGTCCAACTCCGCTCCGCTCGCGACAGAGGTGCCCGACGCCAGGAACCCCTGGGGGACCGGCCGGGCCCCTCCGAAGCGCTGGCCGGAAGCCTCGTTCTGCTGTTTATTGTGACGGTCCGGTCCCTCCGGCCCCCCCATGACCACCGCCCAAGCCAAGGCCGTCAGTCTGTCCCGCCTCGCCTCGTTCTGGGAGGGCTCCGGCTCCGTCGACCGCGCGCTCCTGGAGGACACCCGCGCCGCCTTCGCCGGCGTGCGGCCGTCGCAGTGCGAGGAGGCCGCCGGCCTGATCGAGGCCGTGCTGGCCCGCGCCGGATCGGCCTCCGCCCGGGAACCCGCCCGCCGGGCGCTCTTCGCGCTCCTCGACACCGTGCGGCGGCGATCGTTCACCCAGGCCCTCCGGCCCGCGGAGGTGGAGGGGTGGACCCGGCTCCTACTGCCTGTCGTCGAGGGCGCCGACCACACCTTCGGCGAGCTCCTGCGCTCGCGCGAGGAGACGGACCCGAAGGTGGTGGCGATGCGGGTGCTCGGCGCCGAGGCGTCCGAGGTCACCGTCGCCGATCTCGCCCGCCGCACCCGCGCCATCGCGCGCGGCCTCTACGCGCTCCTGCCCCGCGAGGAGGAGGCGCGGGTGGCGATCCTATCGGAGAACTCGATCGAGGCCGCGCTCTGCGACATCGCCTGCCTGGCGAACGGGATCATCGACTTCCCCTTGCCGGCCAACGCGACGAGCGAGCAGGTGACCTACATGCTGCGCCACTCGGGGGCGCGGGTGCTGCTCGCCAGCGACGACGAGCAGGTGGAGAAGGTGCTCCCCTCGCTGGCGGCGCTGCCCGACCTCAAGGAGGTAGTGGTGTTCTCCGGCGCCTGCGCCGACCGCCACGGGCTGCTCTCCCTGGAGCAGATGGTGGGCCAGGTGAGCGGCGCCTTCGACGACGCCGACCGCGCGGCCCGGGCCGCGCGCGTGCGCAGCCGCGACCTCGCCACGGTGATGTACACCTCCGGCACCACCGGCCGGCCCAAGGGCATCTGCTTCAACCACCTGAACATCGTCTCCAAGCGGCTCTGCCGCGGGTTCGCGCTCCCGCAGCTGAACGAGGGGGACGTCTTCCTCTGCTACCTGCCGCTCTACCACACCTTCGGCAGGTTCCTGGAGATGACCGGCTCCTTGTGGTGGGGCGCCACCTACACCTTCGCGCGCTCGACCGCCCACGCCTCGCTGGTGGAGGACTTCCGTCAGGTGCGCCCCACCGTCTTCATCAGCGTGCCAAAGAAGTGGATGGAGCTGCAGGAGACGGCGGCGCGCGAGGCGCCCGCCGGCGACGCCGAGGCCGCCGCCGGGCAGCTGCGCGCCCTCACCGGCGGCCGGCTGCGCTTCGGGCTCTCGGCGGCCGGCTACCTCGACCCGGTGGTGTTCCGCGCCTTCCACCGCGCCGGGGTGGAGCTGTGCTCCGGCTACGGGATGACGGAGGCCACCGGCGGCATCACCATGACCCCCCCGGGCGAGTACGTGGACGGCTCGATCGGCAAGCCGTTGCCGGGCATCGAGTGCCACCGCGCCGAGGACGGCGAGCTCCTCATCCGCGGCCCCTACGTCAGCCCGGGCTACTTCCACCCCGAGGCCGGGGAGCTCGGCGTCGACGACGACGGCTGGTTCCACACCGGCGACCTCGTCTCGGTGGACTCGGAGGGCCACTTCCGCATCACCGGCCGCAAGAAGGAGATCTACAAGAACCGGGCGGGCCAAACCATCGCCCCGCAGCGAGTCGAGAACCTCTTCCGCGACTTCGACGACGTGGCCCAGGCCTTCCTGGTGGGCGACCACCGGGAGTTCAACACGCTCCTCATCTGGCCCAACTACGAGTCGGGCCCCGGCCTGAAGCAGAAGAACCCCGAGGACGTCCACCAGCACCTCTCCTCGCTCGTCGCCTCCGCCAACCGCTTCCTCGCCCCCTTCGAGCGCGTGGTCACCTTCCGGGTGCTCGACCGGCCGCTCGACCAGGCCCACGGGGAGCTCACCCACAAGGCCACCTTCAAACGCGAGGTGGTGGAGAAGAACTGGCTCCCGCTCATCGAAACCATGTACCAGCAGAAGAACCTGTCGCTCCCAGTGGACGGGCTCGGCCTGCGAGTCCCGAACTGGGTGCTGCGCGAGCTCGGCGTCCTGCAGCAGGACGTGTCGCTGCGCGCCGGGATCCTGCGGGCCGGCGACCGGTCGCTGGCCGTGGCGGTCGACCCGCGCGCCCCGGCCTCGCTGCGCCTGGGGGACCTCGCCTACCGTCCCGACGGGACGGTGGTCGACCTGGGCTCGGTCCTCGCCCACCCCACCCTCTGGCTCGGGAACGAGGGGCTGAGGCGCTTCCTCGGCGAGGAGGCCTTCCGGGCGCTCGCCACGAGGCGCCCCAAGGGCGCGGGAGAGGTCCGGCTCGATCCGCGGGTGTGGGAGTCGCCCGACCCGGGGCGCATCCCGGCCCTGGTGGAGCTCGTCGGCCGCGACGACCCGAGCGTCGAGACGTTGCACGCCGCCGGCGAGCTCCTGCGCGCCGAGCGCCCGGAAGCGCGCCGCGCCCTCTCCCACCTCGAGCGGGTCCTCTCCTCGGGGCGGCGCGAGCTCGCGCCCCTGTGCCGCGGGCTCCTGCGCCGCGCCGCCGACTCCCCCGAGGAGGAGGTGCGCCGGCGCGCCTTCCGCCTGGTGCTCCCCCACGAGGAGACCGGCCAGACGGTCGCCACCCTCCGGCTCTTCCTCGACCGCCTGGGCCCGCAGGCGCTGCGCGAGGAGGACCTCGCCACCTTCGGAGAGCGCGGGCTCTCCGAGGGGCAGGTGGAGGCGCTCCTCGACGTGCTGCAGGCGGCCAAGGCGCTCGACCCGGACCAGGACGCGTCCGAGCGGCGGCTGCTCGCCGGGGCGATGCGGCTCAGCTCCGCCTTCGCCGTCGCCCACCCCGAGTGGTACGCGCGCGTGCGGGTGCCGCTCGCCCGGCTCACCTTCCACCCCGAGGAGGCCCTCGCCGTCCGCGCCAGCGAGGAGTACGACCGGCTGCGGCGCGGCTTCCAGCACTGGGTGGGGCCGAACCTGCGCCTCGCCATCGACCCCGTCACCGGCCACGAGTACGGCTGGAGGGACGCCGTCCGCTTCGAGGAGCCGTTCGCGCCCCGGACTCGCGACCTGCTCTTGCGGGCGCTCTCGGAGTCCACCGTGGTGCGGAGCTCGGTCTTCGTGCTCAGCAAGGGCGTGCTCCTCTCCCTCGCCGACATCCCCCCCGGCGGCGCCACCCTGGGTCTGCTCGGCTCGCGCCTGGGGAAGTCGGTGTACCGGCTCTCCCTGACCACCCGGGCCCGCGAGACCTACGACATCGCCATCAACCACGCCGAGACCATGCCGCCAGCGGAGTTGCGCGACGAGGTCTTGTGGCTGCTCGCCGCCGGCGCGCGCCCCCCGCTGGTGGAGGCCTTCGGGAGCTACCACGCCGACTGGGGCATCTACACCGAGGAGTTCATCCCCGGCGACAACGTCGAGCGCCAGATCGCCCGCCTGGTCCAGAAGTCGGAGGAGCGCCGGCTGCGCAACCAGTGGCCGTTCCTGGTGTGGACCGCGCTCGCCGCCCACGTGGGGTTCTGGGACCGGACCGGTCGGCGCGTGGCGCTGCGCGACCCGTCGCCGGCGGCGTTCATCGTGCCCTCCCACGACTACCAGACCGGGGCGCGGCTGGTGTCGATCTCCGACCGCTGGAGCTGCACCCAGCTCGAGGACGCGCTCGACCGGTTCGAGGCCGCCTTCGTCGCCCCGGTGGAGCAGCAGCACCCCGAGCTCCGCGGCCTCGTCGACCCCGCGCTGCGCTTCTCGGCGGTGGTGGAGGCGCTCGGCCTGGAGCGCGGCCGGGCCGCGCTCGAGACGCTCCTCGAGGGCCCGCGCGGGACCGACGCCAAGGGTTTCTTGGCGGCGGCCGCCTCCGGGGGCTTCACCCCCCGGCCGGTCCATTTCGCCGCCGCCCGCTTCCGCCGCTGGCTGGAGGTGAACCCTCAGGCCACCGAGGAGGCACAGGGCACGATGCTCGGGGAGCTTTGGACCACCTACCAGCTCGGCGACGTGGAGCGGGCCTGGCCGGACACCCGCATCCGCTTCTTCCGCCGCACCATCTTCGCCGACGCCCGCGAGCCGCTCGCGGCCACGCTCGACCGCATCATGGCGCTCGCCCGGTCTCTCCCCTACCGCGGCCTCGACCTGAAGGACCAGCTCGCCACCCTGCGCGACGTGGTGAAGCCCGACGCCCGCGAGGACTACTTCCTCGCGCGCATGACCTTCCGCCACCTGCGCCCCAGCGACGAGACCTCGCTCATCTCGCTCGACGCCGGCGACCACATCACCACCGAGGTGGTGGTGGGGATGACCGACACCGCCGGCGAGCGCTTCTACGTGCGCGCGCCCCGCAGCCCGCGCGAGGTGGCGCGGCTGCTGCAGCTCTTCCAGGAGTCGAGCCTGGAGGTGACCTTCGAACCCGAGCACCGCTTCCTGGTGGCGGTGGACGCGAGCGACACCGTCATGGGCGGGGTCTTCTACCGCCACGTGAACCCGGAGCTCTGCCACATGGAGAAGATCGTGGTGGCGCGCAAGGTGCGCAGCCGGGGAGTCGCCGACGGCATCATGCGCGAGCTCAGCCGGCGGCTCCGGTCGCGCGGGGCGAAGGCGCTCGAGACCGGCTGGTTCCAGCCGGAGGTGCTGTCCCGCTTCGGCTTCCGCACCGATCCCACCTCCGGCGGCCTGGTCATCGACCTCACCCTCCCGCCCTCCCCCTAGCGAGAGCGATGGCCCCGCCCTTCCAGTGGAGGATCATCGATTCCACCCTGCGGGAGGGCGAGCAGTTCGCCCGCGCCAACTTCCGCACCGAGGACAAGATCGCCATCGCCCGCGCCCTGGACGGCTTCGGCGTCGACTACATCGAGCTCACCTCCCCGTCCGCATCCCCCCAGTCGCAGCGCGACGCCGAGCGGATCGTCCAGCTGGGGCTCTCCGCGCGCGTCATCAGCCACGCGCGCTGCGTGGTCGACGACGTCCAGGCCGCCATCGACTCGGGAGTGACGGGCATCGGCCTCCTCTTCGCCACCAGCCGCATCCTGCGCGAGGCCTCCCACGGCCGCAGCATCCAGCAGATCATCGACGCCATGGGGCCGGCCATCGAGCTCGCGCTCTCGGCCGGGCTGGAGACGCGCTTCTCCTGCGAGGACGCCTTCCGCAGCGAGGAGGCGGACCTCCTCGCCGTCTACCGGGCGGCGGAGGCGATGGGCGTGCACCGGGTGGGCGTGGCCGACACCGTCGGCATCGCCACCCCGCGCCAGGTGTACGCCCTCTTCCGCGAGATCCGGCGCACCGTCTCCTGCGACATCGGGTTCCACGGCCACAACGACACCGGCTGCGCCATCGCCAACGCCTACGAGGCGGTCTCCGCCGGGGCGTCGCACGTGGACGTGGCGGTGCTGGGCATCGGCGAGCGGGTGGGGATCACCTCCCTCGGCGGCTTCGTGGCGCGCATGTACAGCGTCGACCCCCAGGGCGTGGGGGCGCGCTACCGGCTCGGCCAGCTGAGGGAGCTCGAGCGGCTCGTGGCGCGGGTCACCGGCGTCGATGTCCCCTTCAACAACTTCCTCACCGGCGAGACCGCCTACTCCCACAAGGCGGGCATGCACCTCAAGGCGATGCTCGCGAACCCCGGCAGCTACGAGATCATCCCCCCCGAGGCCTTCGGCGTCTCTCGCCGGCTCATCGTCGGCAGCCGCCTCACCGGCAAGCACGCGGTCGCCTACCGGGCGCGCGAGATGGGGCTCAAGTTCGGCGAGGGCGAGCTCAAGGCCATCACCTCCCGCATCAAGGACATGGCCGACAAGGGCCAGCTGAGCGAGGAGGAGATCGACCGCGTCCTGCGCGAGTGGGTGACCGCGTAGGCCTCCTTCCAAGTCCCCTCGTTCGGGTGCCTGCCTGCGGGATCGGCGAACCCCTCCTCGCCGGAGGCGACGTCCCGCGCCAGATGCCTCGTCGCCGATAAATTGTCAACGGCCACCTTGGTGTAAACGTGAGAAACCCAAATTTCACGTTCGCCCGGGTCGCCGCCGCCAGTAGGAAGACACCCACCTCGGTGGGACGGGGGAGGTCGAGGCTCCACCGGGGTGGGCACCCGCCGGTGCGAGCGGTATCGGAGGCCGTCCGGAATGTACGCGAATCAGCTCGGAAGCTTCTACCATTCGGTGGGCGACTTCGAGGCGCGGGTGGAGAGCCTCGAGCGCCAGATCTCCCGCGAGGGCGAGCGGGACTTTCACCGGGAGCGCCTCGAGGAGGCGCTCGGCGGGGTGCTGAGGGCGGCAGCCGACGTGGAGGCGGGGCTCTCCGGCGCGGGCCGGCTCCTCCAGGGGACGCGGGAGACCTTTCGGGCGCTAACCTCGGGCTTCTTCTGCAGGAGCCCCTCCATCGAGCGCGCGCTCCGCAAGCCGCGCGGCTACGCCGGGGACCACGCGCTCCTCGACATGTACTACCTCGGCCACAAGGCCCCCCGCGGCATCGACCGCGTCCTCGACGACGTCCACCATGCCACCCCGGCCGTGCAGGCGGTGCTCGACCGCAAGAGCTACGTGGTGCGCTGGCTCGCCCCGCGGATCGCGGCCCACCCCGCCTGCCGGGTGGTGGACCTGGCGAGCGGCCCCTGCCGGATGGAGCGGGAGCTCCTCGAGGGGGGATGGGGGGAGCGGGCTCGCCTCGTCGCCGTCGACCAGGACCCGGAGGCGCTCGTCTACGCGCTCGAGGTCCTCGGGGAGTACGCGCATCGCGTCGAGCTCGTGCAGGAGAACGCGCTCCGCATCGCCCGCACCCGCACTCCCCACCCCTCCCTCGCCGGTGCGCGCTACGTCGTCTCGCTCGGGCTCTTCGACTACCTCTCGCGCCTCGTGGCGGTGAACCTCCTGCGCGCCCTGCGCCGGCTCGTCGAGCCGGGCGGCGAGGTCCTGGTCGGGAACTTCGCCACCGGCAACCCCACCCGCACCTTCATGGAATGGGCCGCCGACTGGGTGCTCGTCTACCGCAGCGAGCGGGAGTTCCTCGACCTCTTCCTCGACGCCGGATTCGAGGCCCGCGACCTCACCCTGGAGCGCGAGCGCGCCCGCGGGCTCGTGCTCCTGGTGAGCGGCCGGGTGAGGCGTTGACCCGGGCGGGACCGCCCCGGACCGGCCGCGCCGGCGGGCCCGGTCGGGCGTGCTAGGCTCGCCCCCACCTTGCCCCGGTCCCTCCTCGTCGTCGACCACTTCGCCCCGGAGGGCCCGGCGCTCCGCGCCCACCTCGACCGCCGCTTCGCCGAGCCCGGCGCCGCCCGCGCCGGCCGGTTCGTCTGGGACTGGTGGCACGTCCCCGGCCAGTACACGGCGCTGCGCACGCCGGCCTGGAGCTACTTCCCCCGCGGCGTCTACGCCGCCTTCCACCGCCGACTGGTGTGGTGGGGGCGCCGCGTCCTCGGCTGCCACGACATCTCGCCTCCGTGGATCTCCTGCTACGTGGAGGGCTGCGGCCAGGAGCTGCACGGCGACCTCCCCCACGGCCCCTGGGCCTTCTCCTACTCCCTCACCCGCTGGCGCGGGCGCCGGTTCCAGGGCGGGGAGACCCTCCTCCTGCGCGACGGCGTCCTCGACCTCTGGAGCGACTTCCGCTCGGTGCGGAGGCTCGAGCGAGCGGAGCTCTTCCGCTCGGTGGTGCCCCTCTTCGGGCGGCTGGCCGTCTTCGACCCGCGCATCCCGCACGCCGTCCGCACGGTGCGCGGCACCCTCGACCCGCGCGAGGGCCGGATCGCCGTCCACGGCTGGTTCGTGAAGCCCCGCCCCTTCGTGGAGGGCCCGCTCGCCCCCCGCGAGCTCCTCTCCCGGATCGGCGAGCTCTCGGAGGTGCTCCGGCCGCTCCTCTCGCGCGAGCCGGTCGCCGGGCTCCTCTCCCTCGGCTTCCAGGTCGCGCCCGGAGGAAGGGCCTTCGGGGTGCGCGTCCTCTCCGACACCACCCGCGCCTCGTCGGGGGCCGAGGCCGGCCGCCGCCGCCTCGTCGCCCGGGTGCGCGCCGCCGTGGGGCGCTGGCGCTTCCGGGCCCAGCGGGCGCGCTCCCGGGTCACCTTGCCGCTCGTCTTCGAGCGCGGAGGCTAGCTCCCCATGGACGAGCTCCACATCCACGACATCACCCGCGTCATCCAGCTCGCGCTCGCCCCGGCCTTCCTCCTCACCGCGGTGGGATCGCTCCTCAACGTGTTCGCGAACCGGCTGGCGCGCATCGTCGACCGCTACCGGAAGGTGACCGAGGTCTCGCCCGGGGTCGGCGCCCAAGCGCTCGCCGAGGAGAAGGGCACGCTGGAGCGGCGCGCCACCATGGTCCGGTGGTCCATCACCCTCGGGACCGTGGCGGCCCTGTTCGTCTCTCTCGTCATCGGCGTCGCCTTCCTGGGCTTCATGCTGCAGGCGAACTTCGCCCGCCTGGTCGCCGCCCTCTTCGTCGCTGCCATGTGCGCGCTCACGGTGGCGCTCGGCTTCTTCCTGCGCGAGGTGATCCTCGCCATCGCCGGCGTCGAGGCGCGCATACCGGCGCGCCACCGCGAGGCGCGCGAGCGCGAGGAGCCCCCCTAGGGAGACGGACTCGCGCCGGCAGCCTTCTGCCGGCCCGCCCCTTCTGGCAGAATCCGCATCCTGGGGCGGCGGGAGGGATCGATCCATGGCGAACGGGAACTTCCAGATCGGCCTGGTCCAGATGGCCATGTCGCCGGACCCGGCGGCGAACGTCGACCGGGCGGTGGAGCGGGTGCGGGAGGCGGCCCGCCTAGGGGCGGACCTCGTCTGCCTGCCCGAGCTCTACCGGACGCGCTACTTCTGCCAGGGCGAGGACGCCACCCTCTTCGACCTCGCGGAGTCGGTGCCCGGCCCGAGCAGCGAGCGGATGGGAACGGTGGCGCGGGAGGCGGGCGTGGCCATCGTCGTCCCCATCTTCGAGCGCCGCGCCCCCGGCCTCTACCACAACACCGCGCTCCTCCTCGACCGGGACGGGTCGCTGGCCGGGATGTACCGCAAGATGCACATCCCCGACGATCCCGCCTTCTACGAGAAGTTCTACTTCGCCCCGGGAGACCTGGGCTTTCGCGCCTTCGACCTCGCGCCCGGTCGCGTCGGCGCCCTCATCTGCTGGGACCAGTGGTACCCGGAGGGCGCACGCCTCACCGCACTCCGCGGGGCGAGCGCGCTCCTCTACCCCACCGCCATCGGCTGGCACCCCGGCGAGAAGGACCGACACGGCGCCTCGCAGCGCGAGGCCTGGCGCACCGTCCAGCGCTCCCACGCGGTCGCGAACGGCGTCTACGTGGCCGCGGCGAACCGCGTCGGGTTCGAGCCCGGGCCCCAGGGGGGGGCAGGGCTGGAGTTCTGGGGCTCGAGTTTCCTCTGCGACCCGTTCGGAGTGGTGATCGCCGAGGCCTCCGCCGACCGGGAGGAGATCCTCGTCGGCGAGGTGGACCTCTCGCGCATCGAGGAGGTCCGCCGCAACTGGCCCTTCCTGCGGGACCGGCGCGTCGACGCCTACCAGGGGCTCGAGCGCCGCTTCCTCGACTGAAGGCCACCGTGGATCGCGCGACTGCCCCGCCGAGCGAAGGGTTCGCCATGCCGGCCGAGTGGGAGCCCCACCAGGCGACCTGGCTGGCGTGGCCCCACCGGGCGCGCGACTGGCCGGGCCGCTTCGGCCCCATTCCCTGGGTGCACGCCGACATCGTGAAGAAGATCGCCGCCGGCGAGACCGTGCGGGTGCTGGTGAGGGACGCCGCCGAGGAGGCGCGGGCCCGGCGCCACCTCCTCCGCCACGGGGCTGACCTCGGCCGGGTGGACCTGCGGCGCATCCCCACCGATCGCACCTGGGCGCGCGACTACGGTCCCCTCTTCCTCCGCCGCGGAGGGGAGCGCCCGGGCCGCGCCCTCGCCGGGTTCCGCTTCAACGGCTGGGCCAAGTACCGCGACTTCCTGCGCGACGCCCGGGTGGCCGAGCGCGCCGGGCGCGCCCTCGGGCTCCCGCTCCTCCCCGTCGAACTCCGGGGCCGGCCGGTGGTGCTCGAGGGGGGGGCCATCGACGTGAACGGGAGGGGAACGGTCCTCGCCACCGAGGAGTGCCTCCTCCACCCGTCGGTGCAGGTGCGCAACCCTGGGTTCGCGCGTCGAGACTACGAGACGGTCTTCCGCGATGCACTCGGCGCCCCGAACGCCATCTGGCTCGGACGCGGGATCGCGGGCGACGACACCCACGGCCACGTGGACGACCTGGCCCGCTTCGTGGCGCCCGGCACCGTGGTGCTGGCGCGGGAGGACGACGGCCGAGATCCGAACCACGCGGCCCTTTCGGAGAACCGGGAGCGGCTCGCCACGGCGCGGCTCGAGGACGGGTCGCGCCTGGAGGTGGTCGACCTCCCCATGCCGCGGCCCATCTCCTTCGACGGGCAAAGGCTCCCGGCGAGCTACGCCAACTTCTACGTCGCGAACGCCGCGGTCCTGGTCCCCACCTTCAACGATCCGGCCGACCGGGTCGCGCTCGGCATCCTGGGCGAGCTCTTTCGCGACCGGACGGTGACGGGCATCCACGCCCTCGACCTCGTCTGGGGACTCGGAACCGTCCACTGCATGACGCAGCAGGAGCCGCGCCCGTGAGACGGCCGGTGAGTGGAGGCCGGTCCGCCGGAGGCGCGCTCTTCCGGCGCGCGCTCCGCCGCGAGGTCGCCAAGGTCTAGTGGCGGGCGGCCCGCTCCACCGCCGCGAGGAGCGCGTCCGTCCCCACGTCCCGCTCCACGAACTCCATCCCGTCGTCGAAGAGATGGGCGAGGTCGGTGGGGTCCCGCACCAGGCCCGACGTCAGCACCACTCGCGCGCACGGGCTCGTGCGCCTGACCTCTCCCGCGACCTCGATGCCGTTGCCGTTCGCGAGCACGAGGTCGGAGACGAGCACGTCGATCCGACCGGGGGAGGCTGCGGCGACGGCACGCGCCCCGGCCGCGTCCTCCGCTCTCGAGACGTCGAACCCGCGCGCGGCGAGGAGCCGCGTGAGGGACGCGCCCACATCAGGGTCGTCGTCCACGACCAGCACCCGCGCCCGCCGGCTCTCCTCGGCCATCGCCCTCCGAAGGAGCACCTTCCATGCCAGGGCTGCGCGCGCCCGGGCTCCCCGGCCTCCGGGCCGAAGCCGCCGCAAGTACCAGCATTTCGTGGCCTCCGCCCCCACCCGGCCGCCCCCGAGAGCGGGGACCTCGGCCATTTGGCCCCGGGTGAACCCGCGCTGCTCCCTGGGTCAAAGGGGTGGCCCGAACCCGGTCCAAAGCCAGCGGGACCCCTCCCCGTGGGACAAGGAAATGGCGGGCCCCCGGCAGGCGCCGCCCCCGGCGCCATTCCGGGGTATAGACCGGGTGCGCTGGCCTTCCCTCCGCCCCGCGGCCCGGGGCGCCGCGGCTCCGGCCACGGGCGGGAGGAGGCCCGGTGAGGACGAGAACGGATCGCAGCGGCGGGCGCGCCCCGAAGCCGGGACGCGCGGGCCCGCTGTCGCCCGACGAGCTGAAGCGCATCGACGCCTACTGGCGGGCGGCGAACTACCTCTCGGTGGGGCAGATCTACCTGCTCGACAACCCCCTCCTGCGCGAGCCCCTGCGCATCGAGCACATCAAGCCGCGGCGGCTCGGCCACTGGGGCACGACGCCGGGCCTCAACTTCGTCTACGTCCACCTGAACCGCGTCATCCGCGCCGAGAAGCTCGACATGATCTTCGTCTGCGGGCCGGGGCACGGGGGCCCGGCGATGGTGGCGAACACCTACCTCGAGGGCAGCTACAGCGAGTACTACCCGGACGTGAGCCGGGACCTGGAGGGGCTGCGGCGGCTCTTCCGCCAGTTCTCCTTCCCGGGCGGGATCCCGAGTCACGCGGCGCCCGAGACCCCCGGGTCGATCCACGAGGGCGGCGAGCTCGGCTACTCGCTCGCGCACGCCTATGGGGCCGCCTTCGACAACCCCGACCTCGTGGTGGCCTGCGTGGTGGGCGACGGGGAGGCCGAGACCGGGCCGCTCGCCGCCGCCTGGCACTCGAACAAGTTCCTGAACCCGGCGAAGGACGGCGCCGTCCTCCCCATCCTCCATCTTAACGGCTACAAGATCGCGAACCCCACGGTGCTGGCGCGCATCGGGCGCGCCGAGCTCGAGAGCCTCCTCGTCGGGTACGGCTACCGCCCGGTCTTCGTCGAGGGCTCGGAGCCCATGGCGATGCACCAGGCGATGGCGGCCGCCCTCGACGGCGTCCTCCGGGAGATCCGCGCCATCCAGGTCGCGGCCCGGCGCGCCGGGGAGAGGGGGCGCCCGCGCTGGCCGCTCCTCGTCCTCCGCTCCCCGAAGGGTTGGACCGGTCCGAAGGAGGTCGACGGCAAGAAGAGCGAGGGCTCGTGGCGTTCCCACCAGGTTCCCCTCTCCGACCTGGCCGGCAACCCGGCGCACCTGAAGCTCCTCGAGCGCTGGATGCGCAGCTACCGCCCCGAGGAGCTCTTCGGGCGGGACGGGAGGCTCGTCGCCGAGCTCGCCGCCCTCCCCCCCCGCGGCGACGCGCGCATGGGGAAGAACCCTCACGCCAACGGCGGCCTCCTGCGGCGGGACCTGCGCCTGCCGAACTTCCGCGAGTACGCGGTGAAGGTGCCGCGTCCCGGGAAGACCGAGGCGGAGGCCACCCGGGCGCTCGGGCGCTTGCTGCGCGACGTGGTGAAGGGGAACCGGGACCGGTTCCGCGTCACCGGCCCCGACGAGACGGCCTCGAACCGGCTCGAGGCGCTCTTCGAGGTCACCGGCCGGGCCTGGATGGCGGAGACCCTCCCCTCGGACCGGGACGGCGGCCACCTCGCCCGCGACGGTCGGGTGATGGAGATCCTGAGCGAGCACACCTGCCTCGGCTGGCTGGAGGGTTACCTCCTCACCGGGAGGCACGGGCTCTTCCACACCTACGAGGCATTCGCGCACGTCGTCGACTCGATGTTCAACCAGCACGCGAAGTGGCTCCACACCACCCAGGGGATCCCCTGGCGAGCTCCGCTGTCGTCGCTCAACCTCCTCCTCAGCTCCCATGTCTGGCGCCAGGACCACAACGGCTTCTCGCACCAGGACCCGGGCTTCATCGACCACGTGGTGAACAAGAAGTCGGACGTGGTCCGGGTCTACCTCCCGCCGGACGCGAACACCCTGCTCGCGGTGGCCGACCACTGTCTGCGCAGCCGCAACTACGTGAACGTCATCGTGGCCGGCAAGCAGCCGGCCCTGCAGTACCTCGACGTCGCCTCGGCGGAGGCGCACTGCGCCCAGGGCGCCGGCATCTGGGAGTGGGCCTCCAACGACCGGGGCGGCGCCCCCGACGTGGTGGTGGCCTCGGCCGGGGACGTCCCGACGCTCGAGGCCCTCGCCGCCGTCGACCTCCTGCGCCAGCACGTCCCCGACCTAAAGATCCGGATGGTGAACGTGGTCGACCTCATGATTCTGCAGCCGCGGGAGGAGCACCCTCACGGGCTCACCGACCGGGAGTTCGACGACCTCTTCACCCCCGACCGGCCCATCCTCTTCGCCTACCACGGCTATCCCTGGCTCATCCACCGGCTCACCTACCGGAGGAGGAATCACGAGAACCTGCACGTGCGTGGCTACAAGGAGGAGGGGACCACCACCACCCCGTTCGACATGGCGGTCCGCAACGAGATCGACCGCTTCCACCTCTTCGGGGACGTCATCGACCGCGTGCCCCGGCTCTCGCACATGACCGCCTACGCGCGCCAGACGGTCCGCGACCGGCTCTTCGAGCACAAGGCGTACATCGCCGAGCACGGCGAGGACCTCCCCGCCCTCCGCAACTGGAGATGGCCGTACTGAGGGGTGAAAGGGGGTAGTATCCGCCACCCGGAACCGGCGGGCGGGCCCCGCTCTCCTCTTTCGACGGGAGGATCTGGAAACCGCATGGAAACGCCGCTCCTCCTCCTCGTCGCGCTCGCCCTGCCGGCCCCCCCGGCCGCGCCGCCGGCGCCCGAGCCCCTCGCCTCGCCAGCCGCTTCCCACGGCGCGCCGACGGGCCTCGCCGGCGCGGGCGCCCCGCCGGCCCCGGGGGGCCCCGGGGAGCGGCCGCCGGCCGAGCCCTGCCGGCCGGAGCTCTTCCGCATCGGCCGCAGCACCAACGCCAACGAGGTCGTGTACGCGGCCCGGCTCGCCAAGGAGGGCGGGCTCGACAAGGACGACCCCCTCCTGGCGGAGTGGCACATGCTCGCCGAGGACGGCCACCGCGAGGGCCTGAACTTCCTCGAGAACCTCATCGCCTACGGGTTCAGCGTCGACCCGGCCCCGGGCGGCGAGGGCTACACCGTCGTCCTCAAGGCGAAGAAGGATCGGCCCATCCACCTCACCCTGCGGGACGGGTGCCCGGCCGCACTCGTCTCCATCGGCGGCAGGGAGGGGCTGCTCCGGCGCATCTTCGTCCAGGCGGGCTCGGGCGGGGTCATCCCCACCGTGGCCTGGGCCGACATCGACGGGGTGGACCCGAAGAGCGGGGCGAGCCTGCACGAGCGGGTCTTTCCGAGCGCCTCCTCCCCGGCGGCGCCGCCGCGGAGGAAGTGAGCGGATTCTCGGCCGAAGGGCGGCCTAGCCGGCTCCGAAGGGCCACTTCCCGAAGTGGCGGGCGAGGGCGAGCGCCGCCGCCAGGGCCAGGACGAGCCCCCAGGCGAGGGCACGGCGTCGCTTCGCCCCCGCGTCGACGTAGGGATCCTGCAGCGACCGGCTCGCGCCGGCGGGCAGGACGGCGCGGTCGGTGAGCACCGCGCCGAGCGGCATGTTCACCTGCACGCGGCCGTTCACCGCCCAGCCGTTGGCGTCGAGCACCGGGCCGAGCGTCCGCTGGCGCAGCTTGAGCCAGGCGATGAGCATCGCCGGGCCCGAGATGAGGGCCACGATGCCCAGGATCGCCACCCCCTTCGCCCACCACGGCTGGAGGTTCAAGAAGCCCGACACGAAGGCGCCGAAGAAGGTGCCGAGGGCGCCGACCCCGACGCCCAACGCGGCGATGATGCCCACCATCTTCCCCACGTCCACCGCCTCCGCCTTGGTCGCCTTGCCCTCGGCAGCCCCGGCCATGCCCTCGGCGCTGGAGGCGAGCTTGGCCTGGCTCTCCTTGTCCCGGGCGGCGGCGAATTTCGCCACCTGGTCCTCGATCATCTGCACGAACTTCTTGTAGGGGGAGAAGAAGGCCTGGCGGATGCTGATGGGGTTGTCGACGATCTTGACGATGGTGGCGTCCCAGTCCCTCCCCTTGCGGTCGTAGAAGATGCCGTTTCGCCCCACCCCCAGGTAGTCCGAGTCCCCCTGGGTGAAGCAGGCGGCGATCTTCATCGCCTCGCCGCCGCTGCGGCGGCACTCGCAGTAGGCGATGTACATCCGGCTCGCGGCCGCCCGGGCCGCGTGCGCGGCCGGGTCCTCCACCCGCACGCACAGGTGGCAGGCGCGGCTGTCGAGGTAGAGGGTGCCCACCTGGAACACCGCCGGCACCTGCGGGTGGTAGAAGTCGGTGAAGGAGACGAAGTTCCGCAGGAGCCGGTACAGGTCGCGGCGGTAGTGGACGACCCTCACCACGTCCGCCACCGCCGCCGCCTCGGGCTCCCGGGCCTTGTCCTTGGCGATGAGCGCCTCCACCGCCTCCTTCCCCCGGCCGGCGAGGAGCGCCGCCACCCTCTCGGCCCCGAGCCTCTCCACGAGGAGCCCTTTCTTCTCGGCGGTCCACGCCTCGTAGGGGGCGAGCTTCGCCTTGAGCGCCTCCCACTCCGGGAACGCGAGCGCGCTCTTGCCCGGGCCGAAGACGGGCGCCACCGCGTCGCGCCCCAGCGCGGCCACCGCCGCCGCCCAGGCCGGGTTCACCCCCTCCGCGAGCGGGAGCGGCCGGCCTCCCTCCACGCGGGCGATGGGGAGCGTCGAGACCTCCGGGCTCGCCCCCGAGACCTCCCTGGCGGCCAGGGCGGCGATCTCCGCCTCCGGGCGCCCGAGGAGCGGCGGGATGCGCGGGTCGAGCGCGGCGAGCCCGGTCCGGGTGAAGTAGTCGTCCACCTTCGAGCGCACCGCCCGGAGCGCCGCCCCGGCGGCGGGAGTGGCGGCGCCCAGCACCTGCACCCCGGCCCCCTGCCCGGCCTTCCACCAGGCGTCGAAGGCGACGAGCTCGGCGAAGAAGGCGTCGAGCCTGGCCTGGTCCACCCCCGGCTTGCCACTGCGGTCGGGGACGCCCCCCATCGACGCCATCACCTCGCCGATGAGCTCCTTCGTCTCGGCGTCCTCGGCGGACTCGGGAAGGACGACGCCGTCGCCGTTCAGTACCGTCCTCTCGAAGACCCGGGTGGTGTCGGCGACGTCCGCCGGGGTCACCTCCGTCGCCGAGCCCTTCCCCAGGCTTTCCAGGATCTGGCGGGCGGCGCCGAGGAGCGCTCGGCCCTCGGGAGTCCCCTCCTGGATGGCCGCGAGCGGAAGGGTGTCCTTGCCCGGGACGAGGTCCCCGAGGTCCTTCAGCCGCAGGTCGCAGAACCGGATGGCGTTCAGGATCTCGGGAGCCCGCACCCTCCCGTCCTGGTCGACGTCGAGGAGCTCGAGCGTCTTCGATTCGATCTCGAGCCCCTTCGTGGGACAGGCGAGCGCCACCCAGAGCTTCTGGTCGAGCGACTCGAGGTTGCGGAGGTCGTCGGCGCCGTCGAGCTGCACCTGGTCGAGCCCACCCACTCGGTGGAACCTCCAGCGATGGGACTTCTTCTGCGCTAGGTCCGCCATCTGTCTTCCCTCGGGGTGGAGCGGGTGAACCGAAAGCAAACGCCGGGCGATTCTGCCATCGGAGGCCCGCGAACGCTTTTCCTGGAAGGGTACTGCGGCCTGGGCGCGCCCTCTCGGCCTGACCCCCGAAGGGGGGCGCGGCGGTATACTCCCGCCTCCATGAGCGACGGCCCCGCCAGGAAGGAGTCGGCGTCGCAGCGCCGGATCCGCGCCATCCGCAACCTCGGGATCATGGCCCACATCGACGCGGGGAAGACCACCCTCACCGAGCGCCTCCTCTTCGTCGCCGGGCGCACGCACAAGATGGGGGAGGTGCACGACGGCCTGGCGGTGATGGACTGGATGGAGCTCGAGCGGGAGCGCGGCATCACCATCACCTCGGCGGTGACGAGCTTCGAGTGGAGGGGGCACGAGCTGCACCTCATCGACACCCCGGGTCACGTCGACTTCACCATCGAGGTGGAGCGCAGCCTCCGGGTGCTCGACGGCGCGGTGGCGGTCTTCGACGCGGTGAACGGGGTCGAGCCGCAGAGCGAGACCGTGTGGAGGCAGGCGGACCGCTACCGCGTCCCCCGCATCGCCTTCGCCAACAAGATGGACCGGGTCGGCGCCGACTTCGCCATGACGCTCGCCTCGCTCCGGCGCCACTTTCCCGACCACGCCATCGCCGCGGTCCACCGCCCCATCGGCGCCGGGGCGTCGTTCGCCGGCTTCGAGGAGCTGGTGGGGCGGCGCCAGGTGCGCTTCCTCGACCCGGAGGACCCGCGCGCCTTCGAGGTGACGGAGGGGCTCTCGCCCGAGGGGGCGGCCGACCGGCGCGCCCTCCTGGAGACGCTCGCCGACGTCGACGACCCGGTCGCCGAGGCCGTCCTCTCCGACCGCGAGCCGGGCGCGGAGGAGCTCTCCTCCGCCATCCGCCGCGCCACCGTCGCCGGCCGGTTCGTGCCGCTCCTCGCCGGCTCGGCGCTCCGCAACAAGGGCGTGCCCCAGGTCCTCGACGCCGTCTGTGACTGGCTCCCCTCGCCGCTCGACGTCCCGCTGCGCGGCGGCCTCGAGCACCGGGAGGCGTCGGAGGAGGCGCCGCTCCTCGCCCTCGCCTTCAAGGTCTCGCTCCTCGACGAGATGCGCCGCTTCGTCTTCGTCCGGGTCTACTCGGGGCGCATCGCCGAGGGGGACGAGGTCTGGAACGCCACCCAGGGCAAGAAGGAACGGGTCTCCCGCGTGCTCCTCATGCACGCCTCCCAGAAGAAGCGCGTCCCCTCGCTCGGGGCGGGCCAGATCTTCGCGGTGATGGGGCTCAAGGACACGCGCACCGGGGACACCCTCACCGCCCCCGGGGACGCCTCGATCCTGGAGAGCATCTCCGGCTACGAGCCGGTCATCTCCGCGGCGGTGGAGGCCCAGAACCTGCGCGACCGCGAGATGCTCCTCGAGGCGCTCGCCCGGGTGGCGGACGAGGACCCGAGCTTCCGCTACGGCGACGACCCGGACACGGGGCAGCTCCTCATCTCCGGCATGGGCGAGCTCCACCTCGAGATCGTCACCGAGCGGCTGCGCCGCGAGTTCGGCCTCGAGGTGCGCACCGGCAACCCCCAGGTCCTCCTGCGCGAGACCCTCACCGAGGCCGCCGAGGCGGAGGCCACCTTCGAGCGCACCGCCGAGGAGGTGGAGATCTTCGGGCAGGCCCGGGTGCGGGTGGCGCCGCTGGCGCGCGGGGGCGGCTACCGCTTCCTCCTCTCCCCGGAGGCCCGCGACCTCCCCTTCCTCCGCGGCGAGACGCTCCATCGCGTCGAGGAGGGCGCGCGCGAGGCCGCCGAGGCGGGGGCGCTCGAGGGGTACCCCCTCCAGGACGTGGAGGTCACCTTCCTCGGGGCCACCTGGCGCGAGGGGTCCTCGAAGCCCTTCGCCTACAAGGTGGCCACCGCCGACGCGGTGCGGGAGGCGGCCTCCCGGGCGAAGCCGGTCCTGCTGCAACCCATCATGCGCCTCGAGGTGGTGGTTCCGGGCGAGTACCTGGGCGAGGTCCTCGGCAGCCTGGACCGCCGGCAGGGGTCGATCCTCGACGTCTCCGACCGCGGCGAGGCGGTGAAGGTGATCGAGGGGGAGGCCCCGCTCCGCAAGATGTTCGGCTACGCCACCGAGCTCAGGTCGGCGACGCAGGGGCGCGCGGTCTTCACCATGCGTTTCGACCGCTTCGACCTCGCCGGATAGCGCCCTGCGGGTCCGGGCGGGCGCCGATCGCCCGCCAGCCCCTCGACAAACCCGCGGCGTCAAGGTAAATATCTAGCGTCCCCGCCATTGTCGTGGCCCGGGTCCAAGCGGGAACTGTATCCCGCTCGAATAAGAAGAGAGCGATCAGATGGCTAGTGGTGTCGTGAAATGGTTCAATGACGCGAAGGGCTTTGGTTTCATCACCCAGGACGGCGGGGGCGAGGATGTCTTCTGCCACCATACCGCCATCCAGGCGGAGGGCTTCCGCACCCTGAAGGAGGGGCAGCGGGTCGAGTTCGAGGTGAAGAAGGGGCCGAAGGGTCTCCAGGCCGCCAACGTGCGGCCGCTCTAAGGCACGCCCTCGAGCGAACATGCGGAGGCCCGGCCGCCCGGCCGGGCCTTTGCCTTTTCGGTTTGCGAAGCACCCGCGTCAGACAGGAGGCGCCCCATGGCATTCAATCCCGGCTCGACGAAGAGGCAGAAGGAAGCGGCGCGCCGCGACAAGCAGCGCAAGAAGGACGAGAAGAGGGAGGCGCGCAAGCGCGAGAAGGAGTTGCAGGGAGAGCGCGCGGTCCCGCCCGGCGTGGACCCGGACATCGCCGGCATCGTGCCCGGCCCGCAGCCCAAGCTGGAGGAGTAGGCGGAAGAGCCCGCTTCCCGGGGAGATCGGCCGGGCTCCCGGGAAGGGGGCGTCCCTCGGGCTCGCTAGCCCCGCTGCACCCGCCGCAGGATCTCGTCCGCCATCGCGCGGGTGCCGAGCCTCCCGCCCAGGTCGACGGTCCGGCACCCGTCGGTGACGGCCCGGTCCACCGCCGCCTCGATCGCTGCCGCCTCCGTCGCGAGCCCGAGCGAGTGGCGCAGGAGGAGCGCCGCCGAGAGCACCGTGCCGACCGGGTTGGCGATGCCCTTGCCGGCGATGTCGGGCGCGGAGCCGTGGATGGGCTCGTAGAGGCCGGGCCCCTTCTCCCCGAGGGAGGCCGAGGGCAGCATCCCCATCGAGCCCGCCAGGACGGCGGCCTCGTCGGTGAGGATGTCGCCGAACATGTTCTCGGTGACGAGCACGTCGAAGCTCGCCGGCGCCTGCACGAGCCGCATGGCGGCGGTGTCGACGAGCATGTGGTCGAGGGCCACGTCCGGGTGGCGCTTCCCCACCGCCTGGGCCACCTGCCGCCACAGGCGCGACGACTCGAGCACGTTCGCCTTGTCCACCGAGGTCACCTTGCGCCGCCGCCCCTGGGCGAGGCGGAAGGCGAGCGCCACCACCCGCTCCACCTCGAAGTCCTGGTACTCGAGGGTGTCGACGGCGCACTCGTGCCCGTCGCGGCGGCTCCGCCCCTTCGGCTGGCCGAAGTAGAGCCCCCCGGTGAGCTCGCGCAGGACGAGGATGTCGACCCCCCGGAGCCGGTCCGGCTTGAGCGGCGAGGCGTCGACGAGGCTCGGGTGCACCCGCACCGGCCGGAGGTTGGCGAAGACGCCGAGCCCCTTGCGCAGCCCGAGCAGTCCCTGCTCCGGCCTCACCTTCGCCTGCGGGTCGTCCCACTTCGGCCCGCCCACCGCCCCGAGCAGCACAGCGTCCGAGGCCTGGCAGGCGGCGAGCACCTCGTCGGTGAGCGCGGTCCCGTGCCGGTCGATGGAGCAGCCACCCATGAGCCGCTCCTGGAAGCGGAACTGGTGCCCGAAGGCCTGGCCGACCTGCTCCAGCACCCGGACCGCCTCGGCGGTCACCTCGGGCCCGATGCCGTCCCCGGGCAGCACCACGATGTTCGCATTCATCCGCTTCCTCCCGAAGGCCGACCTAGTCCGCCAGGGCGAGGCCGTACTCCACCGCGTCGCTCAGCGCCCGCCAACTCGCCTCGATGATGTTGGTGCTCGCCCCCACGGTGCTCCAGATCCGCTCGCCCTTCTGGGTGTCGATGAGCACCCGGGTGATGGCTCCGGTGCCGCGCTCGCTGTCGAGGATGCGGACCTTGTAGTCCTTGAGGTGCAGCTCGGCCACCGCGCGGTAGTGCGGGAGGAGCGCCTTGCGGAGCGCCGCGTCGAGCGCGTCCACCGGGCCGTCGCCCTCCGCCGCGGTGTGCAGCACCTCCCCGTCCACTCGCACCTTCACCATCGCCTCGGCGAAGATGCCGCGCCCGGTGCGGTGCTCGACGTTCACGAGGAAGTCGACGAGCTGGAAGGGGGGCCGGTAACCCGCCTCCTGCCGCTTCATCATGAGCGCCACCGAGGCCTCGGCGGCCTCGAAGGAGAAGCCCTTCGCCTCGAGCTCCTTGATCTCGTTCAGTACCCCGGCCAGGTCGGCGGAGCTCGAGAGCCCCATCTCCTCCGCCTTGCTGAGGAGGTTCCCGCGACCGGAGAGCTCGCTCACCACCACGCGCATGTGATTGCCGACGAGCTCCGGCTCGACGTGCTGGTAGGAGGTGGCATTCCGGCGCATGGCGGCCACGTGGATCCCGCCCTTGTGCGCGAAGGCCGACTTGCCCACGTAGGGCAGGTGCTCGTCCGGCGCGATGTTCGCCACCTCCGACACGAAGCGCGAGGCCTCCGACAGGGTGGCGAGCCGTCCGGCCGGGAGGCACTCCTCCCCGAGCTTGAGCTCGAGCGCCGGGATCACCGAGCACAGGTTGGCGTTGCCGCAGCGCTCCCCGTAGCCGTTGATGGTGCCCTGCACCTGGACGGCGCCGGCGTGGACCGCGGCGAGCGAGTTCGCCACCGCCGCCTCGCTGTCGTTGTGGGCGTGGATCCCGAGCGGGTGGCGCAGCGCCTCTCGCACCGCCCCCACCACCTCGCCCACCTGCCACGGCAGCGAGCCCCCGTTGGTATCGCAGAGGACCACCGTCTCTGCCCCGCCGCGGACCGCGGCCTCGAGCGTGGCGAGGGCGTAGCGCGGGTCGGCGCGGTACCCGTCGAAGAAGTGCTCGGCGTCGTAGATGACGCGCCGGCCCCGCTCGCGCAGGTGGGCGAGGCTCTTCTCGATGATGCGCAGGTTGTCCTCGAGGGTGGTGCGGAGCACCTCGGTGACGTGGAGCGTCCAGGTCTTCCCCACCACGGTGCACACCGGCGCGCCCGAGTCGAGCAGCGCCCGGATGTTGGCGTCGTCCTCGGGCCCGCCACCGACCCGGCAGGTGGAGCCGAAGGCCGCGATCCGGGACGTCTTCCAGGGAAGGTCCTTGGCGCGCTCGAAGAACTCGGCGTCCTTGGGGTTCGACCCGGGCCAGCCGCCCTCGATGAACGCCACTCCCAGCTCGTCGAGCCGCCGGGCGATGCGCAGCTTGTCCTCGCAGGAGAGGGAGATGCCCTCGCGCTGGGTGCCGTCCCGGAGGGTGGTGTCGTAGATCTGGATCACGGAGCCACCGCGCGCTTCTCGTACTCGGCGATCCGGTCGGAGAAGCGCTGGATGTAGCCGAGCTCGTCCACTCCCTCGAGCAGGCAGGTCTTCGAGAAGCCGTCCACCGGGAACGTCACCCGCGCCCCGTCGGGAAGCCGGAGCGTCTGGGAGGCGAGGTCGATCGTCACCTGGGCCTCGGGGGCGCGCTCGAGCTGCGCGAGGAGCGACCGGTGGGCGGAGGCCTCCACCGCGACCGGCAAGAGGCCGTTCTTGAGGGCGTTGTTCTTGAAGATGTCGGCGAAGGAGGTGCTCACCACCGCCTGGAAGCCGAAGCCCTTGAGCGCCCAGGGGGCGTGCTCGCGCGAGCTGCCGCAGCCGAAGTTGTCGCCGGCGAGCAGCACCTGGGCGCTCGCCGCCCGCGGCTGGTTGAGAGCGAAGTCCGGCTTGGGCCGGCCGCTGCCGTCGTAGCGCCAGTCGGCAAAGAGGCTCTGGCCGAGCCCCTCCTTGTCGGTGGTCTTGAGGAAGCGCGCCGGGATGATCTGGTCGGTGTCGATGTCGTTGATGGCGAGCACCACGACGCGCGAGGTCAGGGTAGTGAACTTGGCCATCTCGGGCTCCGGGGCGGTCTAGGGGGCGAGGAGGGTGCGCGGGTCGGTGACCTTCCCGGTCACCGCAGCGGCGGCGGCGGTGAGCGGCGAGGCGAGCAGGGTGCGCCCGCCCTTCCCCTGCCGCCCCTCGAAGTTTCGGTTGCTGGTGGAGACGGCGACCTGGCCGGGCTCGAGCTGGTCGCCGTTCATGGCGATGCACATCGAGCAGCCGGGGTTGCGCCACTCGGCGCCGGCGGCGGTCACCACCCGGTCGATTCCCTCCGACTCCGCCTGGCGCTTCACCGCCTGCGAGCCCGGGACGACGAGCACCCGCACTCCCGGGGCCACCTTGCGCCCCTTGAGGAGCGCGGCGGCGGCGCGCAGGTCGGAGATGCGCCCGTTGGTGCAGCTTCCGATGAAGACCACCTGCACCGGGTGGCCGAGGAGCGGCTGCCCGGGAGCGAGCCCCATGTAGGCGAGGGCCTTCTCGAGGGCGCTCCGGTGGGCGGCGTCGGCCGCGCGCGCCGGGTCGGGGATCCGCCCGCTGATGGGGATCCCCATCCCCGGGTTGGTGCCGTAGGTCACCATGGGCTCGAGGGCCGAGGCGTCGAGCGTCACCGAGAGGTCGAAGGTGGCCCCGGCGTCGGTGGGGAGCTTCCGCCACCGCTCGACGGCCCCGTCCCAGGCCGCGCCCTGGGGCGCGAACTCGCGCCCGGCCAGGTACTGGAAGGTGGTGTCGTCGGGAGCCACCATGCCCGCGCGGGCCCCGCCCTCGATGGACATGTTGCACACCGTCATCCGCTCTTCCATGTCGAGGGCGCGGATGGCCGGACCGCTGTACTCGAACACGTGCCCGGTGCCCCCGCCCACGCCGATGCGGGCGATGAGGGCGAGGATGACGTCCTTCGCCGCCACCCCCTTGCCGAGCCGCCCCTCCACCCGGACCTCGTAGGTGCGGGGCTTGTGCTGCAGGAGGCACTGGGTGGCGAGGACGTGCTCCACCTCGCTCGTCCCGATGCCAAAGGCGAGTGCCCCGAACGCCCCGTGGGTAGCGGTGTGGCTGTCGCCGCAGACGATGGTCATCCCGGGCTGGGTGAGCCCGAGCTCGGGCCCCATGACGTGGACGATGCCCTGCTTGGGGCTGCCGCGGCCGTAGACGGGGACGGCGAAGTCGCGGCAGTTCTCGTCGAGCTGGGCGAGCTGCTTCGCGGCCTGCTCGTCCACCACCGGCCCCTTGGTGGGGATGCTGTGGTCCGCGGTGGCCGTGGTCCGGTCGGGCCTATGCACCTTCAGGCCGCGCGCCTTGAGCCCGGTGAACGCCTGCGGCGACGTCACCTCGTGAACGAGGTGGCGGTCGATGTAGAGGACCGCCGGGGCGCCGTCCTCCTGCGCGACGACGTGGTTCTCCCAGATCTTCTCGAACAGGGTGCGGGGCTCGGTCATGGCGTCGGGTATTCCTGAGAAAAAGGGGGGTGAGTATACACGACCCAGGCGCAAAAGCGCAGGGGCCCTCGCTTCCGCGCAGCGGCGGACTGCGAAGTCGCGCGCCGAGGAGGCCGCCCGGGCGCGGGCGAGATCGGGGAGGCGCGGCGTCGCCCTCCCCGCCCCTCGCTAGACGCCGAGCTTCTTGAAGAAGTCGTTACCCTTGTCGTCGACCAGGATGAAGGCCGGGAAGTTCACGACCTCGATCTTCCACACCGCCTCCATGCCCAGTTCGGCGAAGTCGATGCACTCGACCTTCTTGATGTTCTCCTCCGCGAGCACGGCGGCGGGGCCACCGATGGAGCCGAGGTAGAAGCCCCCCCACTTCTTGCACGCGTCCGTCACCTGCGCGCTCCGGTTGCCCTTCGCGATCATGACGAGCGAGGCACCGTGGGACTGCAGCAGGTCGACGTAGGAGTCCATGCGCCCGGCGGTGGTGGGGCCGAAGGAGCCGGAGGGCTTCCCGGGCGGGGTCTTCGCCGGCCCGGCGTAGTAGACGGGGTGCTTCTTCAGGTACTCGGGGACGCCCTTGCCGGCGTCGATGAGTTCCTTGAACTTCGCGTGGGCGATGTCGCGGGCCACCACCAGCGTGCCGGTGAGGAGCAGCGGGGTCGAGACCGGGTGCTTCGTGAGGTCGGCGAGGACCTCCTTCATGGGCCGGTTCAGGTCGACCTTGACACCGTGCTCGTGCTTGCCGCCCTTGAACTGCGCCGGGATGAGCCGGCTGGGATTGTGGTCGAGGTCCTCGATGAAGAGCCCGTCCTTGGTGATCTTGGCCTTCACGTTCCGGTCGGCGGAACAGGAGACCCCCATCCCCACCGGGCAAGAGGCGCCGTGGCGCGGCAGCCTCACCACCCGCACGTCGTGGGCGAAGTACTTCCCGCCGAACTGGGCCCCGATGCCGAGCTTGTTGGCGGCCTCGAGCAGCCTCTTCTCGAGCGCCACGTCGCGGAAGGCCTGCCCATGGGCATTCCCCTCGACCGGCAGGGCGTCGTAGTACTTGGTGGAGGCGAGCTTCACCGTCTTCAGATTTTGCTCCGCCGAGGTTCCGCCCACGACCACCGCGATGTGGTAGGGCGGGCAGGCCGCCGTTCCCAGGTACTTCATCTTGTCGACGAGGAACTTCTCCAGCTTCTCCGGGGTGAGGAGGGCCTTCGTCTCCTGCCACAGCATGGTCTTGTTGGCCGACCCGCCGCCCTTGGCGACGAAGAGGAACTTGTACTCGCTCCCCTCGGTGGCGTAGAGGTCGATCTGCGCGGGCAGGTTGGTGCCGGTGTTCACCTCCTCGTACATGTCGAGGGCGGCCGTCTGCGAGTAGCGCAGACTTTCCTCGGTGTAGGTGCGGTAGACGCCCTTCGAGAGCCACTCCTCGTCCTTCGCACCGGTCCAGACCTGCTGCCCCTTCTTGCCCACGACGGTGGCGGTGCCGGTGTCCTGGCAGATGGGGAGCGAGCCCTCTGCGGCGATCTCGGCGTTTCGGAGGAACGCGAGCGCCACCCCCTTGTCGTTCTGGGAGGCCTCCGGGTCGGCGAGGATCTTCGCCACCTGCTCGTTGTGCTCGGGTCGGAGGAAGAAAGAGATCTCGTGCATCGCCTCCCGGGCGAGCCGCTCGAGCGCCGACGGCTCGACCTTCAGGATCTCCTTCCCCTCGAAGCTCGCCTGGGAGATCCCCTCCTTCGAGAGCAGGCGGTACTTGGTGGCGTCCTTCCCGAGCGGAAAGGGGTCCTGGTAGTGGAAGGCGGGGGTGGCCATGTCTCCTCCGATGAGGTCGGCGGGGTTCGAAGAAAGCGGGGCGAGTAGGAAATCACACCTGGCCCGCCGGTGTCGACGCATTCGCCAAGCGGCGGCGCGCTCGCAGAGGGCCCGCCTGGCGAGCGCGGCGCTTCGGGAACGCCCCGAGATCGGAAGGCACCCTCGCGTCTCCGAGGAGGCCCTCTTCTCCTTAGGCTTTTCTGGCGTGCCACGCCGGGGAAGGAGGGCCGCGCACCCCCCCGAACGGGCGAGTCCCCTCCGGGGCGCGGAACCGCCCGCGCCGGGGAGCTGCGGCCCGGCGGGGCCCGTTCTCGGCCGAGGCGACTACCTGCGCTTCGCCTTCCGGGCGGGCTTGCGGGCGCGCGCCTTCACCTTCGCCTTCTTCTTCGCCGGCTTCTTGAGGCTCTTGCGCGCCTTGGCCGCGAGCCTCTTCACGTTCGCCCGGGCCTTCACGGCGACCTTCTTCGCCCTGCGCTGCAGCTTCCGCCCCTGGGCGCGGACCTTCTTCGTGGCGGCGGCGGCTCTCTTCGCCACCGCCTTGCCGGCCTCCTCCACGCCGCCCGCGGCCGCCGTCAAGGCGGACTTCGCCTCCTCCGCGACCGCCTTCGCCTCGCCTTCCACGACGTCCTTGATGTCCTGGGCCGTCTCGGCGACCTTCTCCAAGATGCCGCCCGGTGGCGGAACCCGCTCCTCGCTGGTCATGCTCCCTCCGAGATGGAAAGTTGGGGCACTACCTGCACCCAACGTTTACGCACATTGAGAGGGGGCTGCAACTGCTCTTTCCGGGGGGGAGCCGGGCAGAGCGAAAAGCCGCGCCCCCGCCATTGCGGACGGGGGGCCGACGGCCTAACGTATCGCGCCATGGCGAAGCCAAAGATCGAGGACCTGGTGAAAGGCCAGGGCACGGAGGCGGTCCGGGGAAAGACCGTGGAGGTCCACTACACCGGGTGGCTCACCGACGGGACGAAGTTCGACTCCTCGGTGGGAGGGGACCCCTTCTCCTTCCGGCTCGGCGCCGGAGAGGTCATCGAGGGCTGGGATCGGGGAGTCGCCGGCATGTGCGTCGGGGGCAGGCGGAAGCTCACCCTGCCCCCCGAGCTGGGCTACGGCTCGGCCGGAGCCCCGCCCCAGATCCCCGGGAACGCCACCCTGGTCTTCGAGGTGGAGCTCCTCTCCGTCTATTGACCCTCCGGGCGGCGGGGCTCCCTCTCCTGCGACGGGCGAGGGCCCCAGCGGACGCGATCCCGATGCGCGACACCTGCCTGCGGTGCCTCCGCCCCACCCCCTTCTGCGTGTGCGCGGCCCTCGTCCCCGCCTCCTCCCGCACCCAGGTCGTCATCCTCCAGCACCCGCGCGAGGCGCGTCTCGCCATCTGCAGCGCCTGGCTCACCCGCGTCGCCCTGGTCCGCGCCGAGATCCACCGCGGCGTCTCCTTCGAGGGGCTCCCGGCCGTCGCCGCCCTGCTCGGGACTCCCGGGGCAGCCGTCCTCTTCCCCGGCGAGGACTCGGTCCCGGCCCGGGAGCTCGCCCGGGACCCGCCGCCCGTCCTCTTCGCCATCGACGGCACCTGGCACCAAGCGGAGCGGATCCTGCAGCGGAACCCCTCGCTCGCTCGGCTCCCGCGCGTCGCCGTGGACGCCGGCCGCCCGAGCGGCTACGGGGACCTCCGCCGCGAGCCCGGCCCCGCGCACCTCTCCACCCTCGAGGCGGTGGCCCTCGCGCTCGGAGCCCTCGAGCGCGACCCGGCGAGGTTCGGGCCCATGGTCGACGCCTTCCGCCGCTCGGTGGAGTTGCAGCTCGCCTGCGCTCGCGGCGAGCGGCGCAACCCCAGGCACCGCTCGCGGTAGCTAGGGCGAGCGGCCGCCGAGGGCGAAGAGAACCGCGCCCAGCACCCCGGCCAGGCCGAAGGCGAGGTAGACCGCGCCCGCCGCCAGCGCCTTCCGCCCCGCGAGGACGGCGGAGTTCGTCCGCACCTCCCGGCGCGCGAATCCGTCGCGCACGCCCAGGTAGGCGGTGAGGGCGCCGGAGACGAGGAGCACCAGGACGACGGCCCAGTGCAGCGGATTCGATCGATCGAGAAGAGCCTCCACGTCGGTCCTCCGGCGGCGGAAGGTCGCTCGCCCACTTCCCTCGCGCCACAATCGCCCTCTCGGTCGCCGAAGTTGCCTGCGAGGTGCCGCTGGGATAACACGGCCGCATGGCCGACGCTCCCGGTCCGTCCCACTTCCTCACCGACATCGTCGACGCCGACTTGGCCGCCGGACGCAACGGCGGCCGGGTGGTCACCCGATTCCCGCCGGAGCCGAACGGTTTCCTGCACATCGGCCACGCGAAGTCCATCCTCCTCAACTTCGGGCTGGCGCAGCGGTACCGCGGGCGCTTCCACATGCGCTTCGACGACACCAACCCCACCACCGAGGAGACCGAGTACGTCGAGTCGATCGAGGCCGACGTCCGCTGGCTCGGCGCCGACTTCGGGAAAAACCTCTTCTACGCCTCGGACTACTTCGAGCGCATGTACGAGTGCGCCGAGCGGCTCGTCCGCGAGGGCAAGGCCTACGTCGACAGCCAGTCCCAGGAGGCCATCCGCGAGCAGCGGGGCAGCTTCGAGCGCCCCGGGGTCCCGAGCCCCTTCCGCGATCGGCCCGCCGGGGAGAGCCTCGCGCTCCTGCGCCGCATGCGCGCGGGCGGGTTCCCGGACGGGGCCTGCGTGCTGCGGGCGCGCATCGACATGGCGCACCCGAACGTCCTCCTGCGCGACCCGCTCCTCTACCGGATCCGCCACGCGCATCACCACCGCACCGGCGACCGCTGGTGCATCTACCCCATGTACGACTACGCCCACCCCCTCGAGGACGCCTTCGAGGGCATCACCCACTCCATCTGCACCCTCGAGTTCGAGAGCAACCGCGAGCTCTACGACTGGGTGCTCGACTCCCTCGGCCCCTGGGACCCGCGCCCGCACCAGTACGAGTTCGCGCGGCTCGCGCTCGGGTACACGGTGATGTCGAAGCGCAAGCTCCTCCAGCTGGTGAGCGAGGGGCGGGTGTCGGGCTGGGACGATCCCCGCATGCCCACCATCGCCGGCATGCGGCGGCGCGGGGTCCGGCCCGAGGCCCTGCGCGACTTCGCCGAGCTCATCGGCGTCGCGAAGAACAACAGCCTCGTCGACATCGGCAAGTTCGAGTACGCCGTGCGAGCGGACCTGGAGTCCATCGCCCCGCGCGCCCTGGGCGTCCTCTACCCCCTCCCGGTGGAGATCGAGAACTGGCCCGCCGACCGGATCGAGGAGCTCGACATCCCCTGGTGGCCCGCCGAGCCCTCCCGCGGGAGCCGCAAGGTCCCCTTCGGGCGGCACCTCCTCCTCGAGCGCGAGGACTTCTCACTCGACCCCCCGTCGGACTGGAAGCGGCTCGCGCCCGGGCGCGAGGTGCGGCTCGCGGGCGCGTACGCCATCCGCTGCGAGCGCGTCTCGCGCGGCCCGGGGGGGGAGATCGAGTCGCTCGCCTGCAGCTACGATCCGGCCTCGCGGGGCGCGGAGCCCTCCGACCGCCGTCGGTCGGGAACGGTCCACTGGGTGCACCGGGAGCGCTCTCTCCGGGCGCCGGTGCGCCTCTACGACCGGCTCTTCACGGTGGAGCAGCCGGACGCCGAGCCCGACTTCGTCCGCGCGCTGAACCCGGAGTCGCTCGTCGTCCCCGAGTCCGCGCGGGTCGAAGCGGCGCTGGCGGAGGCCGCTCCCGGGAGCCGCTGGCAGTTCCTGCGGCAGGGGTACTTCTTCGCCGACCCGGTGGACTCGCGGCCCGGAGCCCCGGTGTTCAACCGCACCATCGGGCTCAAGGACACCTGGGCGTCCCGCCAGGCCCCGCGCGCGGCGGTGCGCCGGGCCCAAAAGCCGGCGAAGGAGACGGCTCGCGCCGATGCCCCCTCGCGGCGCTCCCGCCTCGAGGCGCGCCAGGAGGTCCGGGAGGCGAGCCCCGAGCTCGCCGAGCGGTTCCGGCGCTACCGGGACGAGCTCGGGCTCCCGCCCGACCAGGCCGACCTGCTCTCGGGCGACGTCGCCACCGCCTCCTACTTCGACGCCGCGCTCGGCGCCGGCGCCTCTCCGAGTGCCGCGGCGCGCTGGCTCCTGAACGAGCTCGTCGGCCTCGCCGGGAGCGAGCCCCTGGCGAGCCTCCCCCTCTCCGGCGCGGCCTTCGGTCGCTTCGTCGCCCTGCTCGACCAGGGGCGCCTCTCCGGCCCGGCCGGCAAGGCCCTGCTCGCGGCCCTCCTCGAGGGGGGCGGCGAGCCCGAGGCCCGCATGAAGGAGCTCGGGCTCTCCAAGGTCGAGGACGCAGGCGCGCTCTCCCAGGCCATCGACCGGGTGCTCGCCTCGAAGGAGCGGGAGGTGGCCCGCTACCGCGCCGGCGAGAAGAAGCTCTTCGGCTTCCTCCTCGGCGCCGCCATGAAGGAGACCGGCGGCACCGCCGACGCCTCCGACGTCCGCCGGGCTCTGTCCGAGCGCCTCGGGTAGCGAGCGGCCCGGTCCAAAGGCCCCGGATCGGTCGCGGCTGCGCTCCGGTTTGCGGTATGGGTGGCGCTCATGCGCGCCGTCATCCCGCTCCGACGCCGGCCCCTCGACATCGCCCTCATCGCCTTCTTCGTCGTGAACCTGACCTTCACCACCTACGTGGTGAGCCTGGAGCAGGTGGCGATCGCCGACCCCTTCCACTTCACGCCCCCCGTCTGGCCCCCCGGGCGCCTCCTCGCCCTGGTGCATTGGTGGGAGCGGAGCTTCGACCCGCTCCTGCTCGCGCGGCCCGCCTGGTACCGCGCCACCATCTGGCTCGACGTCCTCGTCTTCGGCCCGTTCTACGCGGCCGCCATCTGGGCCTACGCCAGGGGGAGCGAGTGGATCCGCATCCCCAGCATCATCTGGGCGACCATGCTCTTCACCAACGTCTTCATCATCCTCTTCGACGAGCTCTTGGGCATCCACGCGACGCCCCGCCCGGCCCTGGTGGTGGCGGCGAACGCCGCCTGGATGGTGGTCCCGGTGGTGGTGGTCCTGCGCATGTGGCGCTCCGACCACCCGTTCACCGAGCCCCCGCCTCCCCCGCCCCCGGAGCGGGCGGCGGCGTGAGCGGGTTCCGCGAGCGCTACGGCCCCTTCGCGCTCGTGGCCGGGGCGTCCGCCGGGCTCGGCGAGGCGTTCGCGCGCGAGCTGGCCGCCCGGGGCCTGAACCTCCTCCTCCTGGCCCGGCGCGGGGACGCGCTCGCCGCCCTCGCCCGCGATCTCTCGGACCGGGCCGGGGTGGAGGTGCACTTCGCGGCCGCCGACCTCGCCTCTCCGGACGTCGGCGAGGTGGCGCGCTCGCTCGCCGCCGGGAGGGAGGTGGGTCTCCTCGTCTACAACGCCGCCCACTCCGCCATCGGGCCGTTCGTGGAGCGCCCGCTCGGGGAGCAGCTCCGGGTGCTCGACGTGAACTGCCGCGGTCCCCTCGTCCTCTCGCACCTCTTCGGGAGCGAGATGGCGAGGCGGGGACGCGGCGGGATCCTCCTCATGACCTCGCTCGCCGCCTCCCAGGGCGGGCCGCTGCTCGCCTCCTACGCCGCCTCCAAGGCCTTCAACCTGGTGCTCGCCGAGGGGCTCTGGGACGAGCTCGGTCGGTCGGGCGTCGACGTGCTCGCCTGCCGCGCCGGTGCCACCCGCACTCCGGGGTACGAAGCCTCCCGGCCCCAGAGGGAGATGCCGCTCATGGAGGCCCGGGACGTGGCGACCGAGGCGCTCGCCGCCCTGGGAAAGGGCCCGTCCGTGGTGGCGGGGGCGATGAACAAGCTCGTGGCCTTCCTCTTCGCGAGGCTCTTGCCGCGCCGGGCGGCCATCCGCATCATGGGGGGCGCCACCCGCCGCCTCTACGGTTGACGCGCGGTCATGTCCAAAGCCTTCACCGACGAGGAGACCCCGGAGGCGGGACCGCTCGCGCGCCCTCCGCCCCGGCTCCTCCCCGGCGAGGTCCGCTACGTCACCCCCGAGGGGAAGGGCGCCCTCGAGGAGGCGCTCCGGGGGCTCCGCGCCGAGCGCGACGGGCTCCGGGCGCTCTCGCAGGCGCACCGGGCCTCGCGCTCTCCCGAGCTCGAGGCCCGCATCCGGACGGCCGAGGCCACCCTCGCCTCCCTGACGGTACTCGGCCCAGAGGAGGCGCCCGAGGGCGTGGCCGCCTTCGGGACCTGGGTGACGGTCGAGGAGGGAGCCGCTCCGCCGGCCACCTGGCGGCTCGTCGGGCCGGACGAGGCCGACCCGCGCCGGGGCCTCGTGAGCGCCCACTCCCCCGTCGGCCGCGCCCTCCTCGGGCACGTCGCCGGGGAGGCGGTCGAGGTCGTGCGACCCGGGGGCGCGGTGGTGCTGCGCATCGTCCGGGTGTGGCGCTCGCCCCCTTAGAAGAGGCGCCGCAGCCCTCCCCCGCCGCCGGTCGTCAGCCCCGCTCCCCCTCCGCGCGGAGCGCCTCGAGCTCCTGCCAGCGGGCGTAGAGCCGCTCCACCTCCGCCCCGGCCTCCTCGAGCTCCTGCCGGAGCTGCCCGACCTCCTCCCCCTGGCGCTGGTAGGTGGCCGGGTCGGAGAGCCTCGCCTCGAGCCGAGCCTTCCGCTCCTCGGCCGCCAGGATCGATCCCTCCATGCCCTCGAGCTCGCGCTGCTCCTTGAAGCCGAGCCGCCGCGGCCGCCGCCCACGGTCGGACGGAGGCGCGGGCG
>Ga0335080_10000188_pt1 | contig 54807 bp, 53 predicted proteins | sample Lox_Sample_34_FD_206720 | JGI IMG/M metagenome (GOLD analysis project Ga0335080, IMG submission 206720) | Soil microbial communities from Loxahatchee National Wildlife Refuge, Florida, United States - Lox_Sample_3.4 | ecosystem: Environmental > Terrestrial > Soil > Wetlands | place: USA... | reverse complement strand
CCGATGGTGGTACCGGGGCGCGTGAGTCCGTCGCTGGTGGCGTCGATCGCGATGCCGAAGTCGGCGATCTTCACGTCGCCGTTCCGGCCCAGCAGCACGTTCGCGGGCTTCAGGTCGCGGTGCACCATGCCGCGCGCGTGGATCGCCTCGAGCCCGCGTGTCAGCTCGAGCGCCACCAGCGCCGCGATCCGCCACGGAAAGCGCTGCGCCTGCGCCAGCGCCGCGCGCAGGTCGACGCCGTCGACGTACTCCTGCGCGATGTAGTGCTCGCCGCGCCAGGCGATCCAGTCGTAGACGGCGACCACGTTCGCGTGGTGGATCGACGCCGCCGAGCGCGCCTCGCGCGCGAAGCGCTCGACCAGCTCGGCGCTCGAAGACAGATCCGGGCGCAGGCGCTTGAGCACCGCCGGCCGCTCGAGTGACTGGTGGCGGCCGAGCAGCACCACGCCCATCCCGCCCGAGCCGAGCTCGCGCTCGATCGTGAAGTTCCCGATGGTGCGGGGGCCGGTGCCAGACATTCGAGGGACCCGGGGGCGCTGGAGGTCAGTCGACTTCGTGGGTCTTGGGCGCCGCGGCGCGCGTCTCGACCACGTAGCGCAGCTCGACCTGGCCCAGTGCGATCCGGTCGCCGTGCTTGAGCTCGGACAGCGCCATGCGCGCGCCGTTCACGAGCACGCCGTTGGTGCTGCCCAGGTCGCGCACGCGGTAGCCGTTCGAGCCGAGCTCGAGCGCCGCGTGCTGGTGCGAGATCGAGGCGTCGTCGATCGCGACCTCGCACTTCTTGTCGCGGCCGATCGTCACCCGCGGCTTGTCGAGCGCGACCTCGCTGCCGGCGAGCGGACCCGACGCGAACATCAGCGACACCGCATGGCTCGCGAGATAGCCGTCCCGCCGCTCCGCATGCGGGGCCGGGACCTGGCGCGTACGACCGTCCTTCATGGCAATCCTCCGACGGCCATTGATCGGCCCCCGAAGTTCGCCCCTTGAGACGGCTCAGTCGCCCAGCACGAAGCCCGTGAGCGCCTTCTCGAAGGCCTCCGGGTTGTCGAGCATGACCGAGTGACCGGCGCGCGCGATCACCTCGAGCCGGCCCTGCTTCAGGACGTCGTCGGCCATCTTGTCCGCGACGTCGGCCGAGAGCACGTCCGAGGCCGCGCCGCGCACCACCAGCGCCGGGCAGGGCAGCTTCTCGAGCGCGCCCCACAGGATCTTGGCCTCTTCCGCCGACCAGCGCGCGAGCTCCTCTTCGGAAGCGCCGCGCCGGCCGCGCATGAACGCGGGATCGAGCTTCAGCTCGAAGCGGCCGTCGGGGCGCTGGCGCGTCCAGTGGCCGGCCAGCTTGGCCAGGATGTCCGCACGCGTCGCCGGATACTGTCTCGCGAGCACGCGCTCGTAGTCCTTCAGGCTCGCGAACGACGGGTCCTGCTGCTGCACGTCGAGGCGGATGCGGGTCGTGCCGCGCGCGTCGAGCTCGGGCGCCGAGTCCACGATCACGAGCCCGGCGACCTTCTCGGGCCAGAGCCCCGCGAAGCGCATCGCGACGCGTCCGCCCAGCGAGTGACCCACGATCACCACGCGCGCCGCGCCCAGTGACTCGAGCGCGGCGTTCAGGTCCCGCGCCATGGTCTCGTGGTCGTAGCGGCCCTCGGGGTCGCGGTCCGAGTCGCCGTGACCGCGGTGCTCGAGCGCCACCACCCGGTAGTGCGGCGCGTACACCGGCGCGCACCAGTCCCAGACGTGGGCGTCGTTCCCGAAGCCGTGCAGGAACAACAGCAGCGTGCCTTCGCGGCTCCACTCCAGCGCATGCAGAGTGAGTCCCTGAGTCCCGGGCAGGCGCAGCGACTTGGGCTCCATCGCGCGCATTCTACACGCCGGTCGCGCCGCTCAGTCGAGGCCGCCCGGGTCGACCCCCTGCTCGCGCAGCCGGGCCCGCGCGCGGGCGCGCAGCTCGCCGATCACGCGGTGGGTCTCGTCGCGCAGCCGCACGCGGTCACCGGCGTCGAGCCCCTCGACGGGGATCGGCTCGCCGATCTCGAGCACCACCGGCGCGGGCGCCAGCCAGATCCGGCCGGGCGGCCAGATCGGGAAGGTGCCGGCCACCGCGATCGGCAGGATCGGCACCTTGAAGTCGAGCGCGGTCGCGAACGCGCCCATCTTGAAGGCGCGGTAGGAGCCGTCGCGCGCGCGGTTGCCTTCGGCGAAGAACAGGATCGAGACGTCGGGCGGACGCTCCGACATGCCGCTCTGCACCCGGCGCACGTCGCTGCTCCCCTGCTTGCGCTCGACCGCGATGTTTCCGGTGCGCCGCAACGCGGGCCCGAACACGGGGATGCCGAGCAGCTGCGTCTTCAGCACGAAGCGGATCACGAGCTCCGGCAGCGACGAGAGGATCACCGGTGGATCCCAGTTGCTCTCGTGATTCGACACCACCACGTAGGCTTGCCCGGCGCGGATGTGTTCGCGGCCGCGCAGCTCGATGCGCGTGCCCGCCACGTTCACGCAGGTGCGCGCGAAGCCCACGTAGTAGCGGTGGGCCTGGCGCGGCGTGGCGCCGAGCAGCGCATGGCCGAGCGCCGCGGCGCTCCAGAGTACCAGCGCCACCGGCAGCAGAATGATCGCGCCGACGCCGCGCGCAAAGCGCTCGATCGGCCCCGGTCTCCCCATGACAGGACAGACTAGCGGGTCCCCGGGCCGAGGCGAACCCCCGGAGCAGGGGTGACTGCACTCTTCATGCGGCCTGAAAAACTGCTCCCCCGGTTCGGCAATAATGCGCCCGTGCCGAGGCGAAGCTTCTGGGGCTGGGGATACGAGGGCGCGGGCCCGGACGAGGGCGCGCGCGCGCGGCTTGCGCAGTCGCTGGGCGAGCGCTTCGGGCGGGCGGATCTGTCGCCCGCGCCGCTGCCGCGGATCGAGGAGATCGCGCTGCCGGCGCCGCGCACGCGGCCGCCGGCCGCCCTGTCCACGATCGCGAGCGAAGAGCCCTGGGAGCGCGCGCGGCACGCCTACGGGCGGAGCTATCGCGATGCGGTGCGCGCGCAGCGGCGCGACTTCGCGCACCCGCCGGACTGGGTCGCCTTCCCCAGCGACGAGTCGCAGGTCGAGGACGTGCTGGATCACTGCGAGCGACGGGGCGTGGCGGTGATTCCGTACGGCGGCGGCTCGAGCGTGGTGGGAGGCGTCGAGACGAACGTCGACGGTGAGTACCGCGGCGTGGTCACGCTCGATCTCTCGCGGCTCGACCGCGTGCTCGAGATCGACCGCGGCTCGCGCGCGGCGCGCATCCAGGCCGGCGTGCTCGGGCCCGCGCTCGAGGACCAGCTCCGGCCGCATGGACTCACTCTGCGTCACTTCCCGCAGTCCTTCGAGTTCAGCTCGCTCGGCGGCTGGATCGCGACCCGCAGTGGCGGTCACTTCGCGACCCGCTACACGCACATCGACGACTTCGTCGAGTCAGTCCGCGTGGTGACGCCCGCGGGCACGCTCGAGACGCGGCGCCTGCCCGGCTCGGGCGCGGGCCCGGCGCCGGAGCGGTGGTTCGTGGGCTCCGAGGGCACGCTCGGCGTGATCACCGAGGCCTGGATGCGGCTCCAGGACCGGCCGACCCGGCGCGCGAACGCGAGCGTGCGCTTCGCGAGCTTCGAGTCCGGCGTGGCGGCGGTGCACGCGCTGTCGCAGTCGGGGCTCGAGCCGGCGAACTGCCGGCTGCTCGACCCCGGCGAGGCACTCACTTCGGCGGGAGGCTCGGGCCGGGAGGCGATCCTGGTGCTGGGCTTCGAGTCGCACGACCACGATCTCGACGCCGGGATGCGGCGCGCGGTCGAGCTCTGCCGCGACCACGGCGGCGACGTGCCCGACGATGCGGTCCGCACCCGCAGCGACGCCGGCGTGACTCGCGAGGGCAGCGCCGGCACCTGGCGCAGCTCGTTCATCGGCGCGCCCTACCTGCGCGACGCGCTGGTCTCGATCGGCGTGCTGGCCGAGACCTTCGAGACGGCCGTGACCTGGGACCGCTTCGCGAAGCTGCACCAGCGAGTCACGAGCGAGGTCGGCGACGCGCTGCGCCGGATCTGCGGCGCGGGCACGCTCACCTGCCGCTTCACCCACGTGTACCCCGACGGACCCGCGCCCTACTACTCGCTGCTGGCGCCGGTGAAGCGCGGCAGCGAGCTCGAGCAGTGGGGCGAGCTGAAGTCGCTCGCGATGCGCGTGCTCTCCGACGAGGGCGCGACCGTCACCCACCATCACGCGGTCGGCCGCGACCACCGGCCCGGCTACGACCGCGAGCGGCCGCCGCTGTTCGCGCGCGCGCTGCGCGCCGCCAAGCGCGAGCTCGACCCCGGCTGGCTCTTGAATCCCGGAGTGTTGTTCGACCGCGCGTAGCGCGCGAGGAGTGAGTCATGAGCGATCCTTACAAGACCCTGTTGGTGAGCCGCGAGTCCGACGGGCTCGTGCTCTGCACCCTGAACCGGCCCGAGGTGCTGAACGCGATGAGCCCCGAGCTGGTCGAGGAGCTGCACCAGTTCCTCGACCGGCTGCACGACGACCCGAGCGTGCGCGTGGTGATCCTGCGCGGCGCGGGCAAGGGCTTCTGCGCCGGGCTCGACCTGAAGGCGCAGCGTCCGAACAGCCCGGCGCAGGCTGCGAGCGTCTCGAACAGCCTGCGCGGCCAGCACCGGATCGCCGAGCTCGTGATCAAGATGCGGCGCGTGTCGCAGCCTTTCATCGCGCTGGTGCACGGCGCCGCCTCGGGCGGCGGCTTCGCGCTGGCGCTGGCCTCCGACATCCGCATCGCGGGTGAGTCGGCGCGGATGAACGCCGCCTTCATCCGGATCGGCCTCGGCGCGTGCGACATCGGCGCGTCGTATTTCCTGCCGCGCATCGTCGGTGCCTCGGTCGCGTCGGAGCTCCTACTCACCGGTGGCTTCATCGCCGCGCCGCGCGCGCTAGCCACCGGGCTCGTGTCTCGGGTCGTGCCCGACGCCGAGCTCGAGAAGGTGGGCCGCGAGATGGCCGCCGACATCCTGCGCAACTCGCCGGTCGGCGTGCGACTCACCAAGGACTGTCTCAACTGGTCGATCGACGCGCCCACGCTCGAGGCGGCGATCGCGATGGAAGATCGAAACCAGATCTTGGCCTCGCACAGCGGCGACTTTCGCGAGGGCGTCCGAGCGTTCCTCGAGAAGCGCCCGCCGAAGTACACGGGCGACTGATAGGATTCCGCCATGAACTTCGAACCCAGTGACAAGGTCAAGCAGATCCAGATCCAGCTCGAGCGCTTCATGGACGAGCACGTCTACCCGGCGGAGCGGATCGCCGCCGAGCAGGTCGAGGCCTCGGGCAACCCGCACCACGCGCCCGAGATCGTGACCGAGCTCAAGGCGAAGGCGAAGAAGCTGGGGCTCTGGAACCTGTTCCTGCCCGATGCCGAGCACGGCGCGGGACTCACCAACCTGGAGTACGCGCCGCTCGCCGAGATCATGGGCCGCGTCGGCATCGCCTCGCGCATCTTCAACTGCGCCGCGCCCGACACCGGCAACATGGAGATCCTGGCCGAGTTCGGCGACGAGTCACAGAAGAAGAAGTTCCTGCAGCCGCTGCTCGACGGGAAGATCCGCTCGTGCTTCTCGATGACCGAGCCGGAGGTGTCGAGCGCCGACCCGACCCAACTCACCACGCTGGCCAAGCGCGACGGCGACGAGTACGTGCTGAACGGTCACAAGTGGTTCACGTCGGGCGCGATCGGCTCGGAGTTCGCGATCGTCATGGCGGTGACCGACCCGAGCGCGGCGCCGCACCAGCGCGCGAGCATGATCCTGGTGCCGACCACGACGCCGGGCTTCCAGATCGTGCGCGCGGTCTCGGTGATGGGTCACGCGGGCGGCGGCGGTCACTGTGAGATCCGCTACGAGGACTGCCGCGTGCCGGTCGCCAACCGGCTCGGCCCCGAGGGCGCGGGCTTCGCGATCGCGCAGGCGCGCCTCGGCCCCGGCCGCGTCCACCACTGCATGCGCTGCATCGGCGGTGCGCAGCGCGCCTACGAGATCATGGTCAGGCACGCGGCTACGCGGAAGCTGCAGGGCGAGCCACTCGGCAACAAGCAGTTCATCCAGGACTTCATCGCGAAGTCGAAGATGGAGATCGACCAGGCGCGCCTGTTCACGCTCTACACCGCCTGGAAGATGGACACGGTCGGCAAGAAGGAAGCCGCGCAGGAGATCTCGATGATCAAGGTCATCGCGGCCAACCTGCTGATGGACGTCTGCGACCGCTCCATCCAGACCATGGGCGCGCTCGGCGTGACCGACGACACGCCCGTGGCCGCGATGTGGCGCAACGGAAGGTCACTGCGCATCGCCGACGGTCCGGACGAAGTCCACAAGATGGTGATTGCCCGGCGCGAGCTGAAGCGCTGGGCGGGTCTGAGCGTGCGCTAGGAGTCAGTTCGAGCCGTGCGTCCGGTCGCTGTGTCATCATGGCGTCCGTGGAGGCGCGGATGACTTCTGGGATTTCGGCGGGCACGGCGCCGGCTCACTCCGCGGCAACCGGGCGGCTGCGTACGGCGCTCGAGATATTCGCCGGCGGCATCATCGTGCTGATCCCCGCCTTGTTGAACGGGTATCCGTTCATCTATCCGGATACCGGAACCTACATCCTGCAGGCCGTCGAGAGAGTCGGCGCGCCGGATCGGCCGCCGTACTACAGCCTGCTGATCCTTCCGCTGCACGCGACGGTTTCTCTCTGGCCGGTGGCGCTCGCGCAGTGCTGCGCGGTCGGCGGATCCGTTCGTTTGGCCAGCTGGGTAGTGGGCGCGGATCTGCGCGGGCTGGGCTATTTCGCCGTCCTCGGCGCACTCACCGCGCTCTCGACGCTGCCATTTCACGCCGGTCAGCTCGTTCCCGACTTGTTCGCGAGCCTCCTGCCCCTGTGGATCTTGCCTCTCGTCTACGCTTGGGATCGGCTGGGCGGCGCGCAGCGCACGCTCCTGGTCGTGGCGACGGCGGGGGCCGCGGCGACGCACCAGAGCCATCTGCCATTGGCCGCGGCGATCTTCGCGGCCGCCGCCGGCGCGCGCCTCCTGCAGGGCTTCGGCCTGCGCGATTTCCGCCGGGTGGTCGGCCTCGGTGCCGTCGTGGTCGGGCTGGCCACCGCGGGGCTCTTGACGTACAGCCTGGCCATCGTCGGGCGCTTCACGCTGTCTCCGCAGGGCAGTGTCTTCCTGCTGGCGCGCCTGGTCGCCGACGGGCCGGCCGTCGAGTATCTCGCCGAGACCTGTCCCGGCAGCGGCAATCCGTTCTGTGGCGAGCGCGACCGCATGGACGGCGATCACTCGGACTTCCTGTGGGACCCGGACGGTCCCGTCGCCAGGCTGAACCTGCGGCTCGGCATGGAGCAGACGCGGCGCGCCGCGGCGGAGGTCGTGTCCGGCACGCTGGCGACGCGGCCCCGCGAGGTCGCGCTGGCCATGGCCGGGAACGTGCTGCGCACCGCGGCCAGCTTCGGCGCCCTCGACACCTGTCCGCCCGGCTGCATCGTGGGCTCGACGGTCGACGTGACGATCCAGAAGTACTTCCCGAGCGAGTACCCGCACATGCGCGGCAGCTTGCAGATGCGCGGTCTCTGGCCGATCCACGCGATTCGCGTGCTGGATGGTGCCGCGCTGCTCCTGTCGGTGTTCGCCGCGGGCTTCACGCTGGCTCGGGCAGCGCAACGGGGTGACTCGCCGCTGCTGGGTCTGGGGGCGTTGGTCGTCGCGACGCTGCTGGCGAACGCGGTCGTCATGGGCGCCCTGGCCGGGCCGTACGACCGCTTCCAGAGCCGTGTCATCTGGCTCGTGCCCCTGACCGCACTGCTCGGCGTGGCGCGGTGGCGCAGGTGCGCTGAGTAGGCCGCCCTGAGCGAGGCGGCGAGCGACCCACCCAGCGCAACCTCTTACGAGTCTTTGTCGATCGCCAGATACAAAGTCCCGTCACCACGCTGCACGAGCAGCACCGCGGACTCCGTATTCTTGCCCAGGGCATCCTTCAGCTGCTTCGCGCTGCCGATCTCCTGGCGGTTCGCCTCGAGGATCACGTCGCCGCGGCGCAGGCCGGCGCGGGCGGCGGCCGAGTCGGGGTCGACCGAGGCGACGACCACGCCCTTGGCGCCGGCGGACAGGCCGAGCTGGCTCGCGATCTCGTCGGAGAGCGGCTGCACCTCGAAGCCCCAGTCACTGTCGGTCTGCTCGTCGGAGGCGGGCTGGATCTCTTCCTCCTTCATCTTCTCGAGCGTCGCCTTCAGCTTCTTCTCCTTGCCGTCGCGCAGGATCGTCACGTCGACGGCGCTGCCGGGCGGCGTGCTGGCAACGATGCGCGGCAGGTCGTCGTACTCGCGGATGTCCCTGCCGTCGAACTTCGTGATCACGTCGCCGCGCTCGAGCTTCGCCTTCGAGGCCGGGCTGTCGTCGAACACCTGGCCCACCAGGGCGCCGTGTTGATCGGTGAGCTTGAAGGTCTTCGCCAGCGACGGGGTGACTCGCTGGATCTGCACGCCCAGCCAGCCGCGCGTGACCGAGCCGTGCTCGAGCAGCTGCGGCAGCAGGCTCTTCACCATGTTGATCGGGATCGCGAAGCCGATGCCCTGACCGTTGGCGGCGATCGCGGTGTTGATGCCGATCACCCGACCCTTCATGTCGCACAGCGGGCCGCCGGAGTTGCCGGGGTTGATGCTGGCGTCGGTCTGCAGGAAGTCGTCGTACGGGCCGGCGATCTGCTCGCCGCCGAAGTTCGAGCGGCCCTTGGCGGATAGGATGCCCACGGTCACGGTGTGATCGAGGCCGAACGGATTGCCGATCGCCATCACCCAGCTGCCCACGCGCAGGTGCTCGGAGTCACCGAGCGGCACGATCGCGAGCGGCTTTTCGGCAGACACTTTGATCAGCGCCAGGTCGGTCTTCGGGTCGCGGCCGATGATCTTGGCGTCCTTCTCGGTGCCGTCCTGGAACACGGCCACGACCTTGTCGGCGTTCTCGACCACGTGGTTGTTGGTCACGATCAGGCCGTCGGCCGAGACCACGAAGCCCGAGCCGGTGGAGGGCACGCGGAACTGGTGCGGGGCGTGCTTCTCGCCGGGCTGCCCGGGCTTGCGCTGCTGGCCGAAGAACTCCTCGAACAGCTCCTCGGGGCCGCCCTTCATCGTGGTCTTGCGCTCGACCTTGATGTTCACGACCGCGGGCGAGACTTTGTCGGCCAGGTCGGCGAACGAGTCGGGCCGGCCGGACGCGTCGCCGGGCTCGCCCTCGGTCCAGAAGGGCTTCGAGATCTCGGCGCGCGCGTTCCGCGCAGTGACTGGCGCGGCACTGAGCGCAGCCAGCGCCAGCGCGCAGCACAGAAGCCGGAGGTGACGGGACGCTTTCGACATTGCTCTCTTCTCCTTGCTCAATCTTTCGCTCACCAGAGCTCGAGCATGACGCTGCCGATTCCCCGGCCGCGTTGAACCACGATCACGACGCCGTCCTGGCCGAGAATCCGCGGCAGGGCCTTCCGCAGGGATGCTCGATCATCGACGCGATCCTGTCCCAATTTGAGCATCAGGTCTCCCGGGCGCAGCCCGCGCTCCTGGGCAGCGCTGTGGGGCACCACGCTGCGCACCACCATGCCGCGCTCGGACTCGAACTTGTACTGCTTGGCCAGCGCGGGCGTCCGCTCGACCAGCTCGAGCCCCAGGAGCACCTGCGCCAGCTCGTCGGCGCGCGCTTCGGGGAAGGGCTCGGCAGTGACTTCGAGCGCGATCTTCTTGCCGCTGCGGTCGAGCGCCAGCTTGGCGTGATCGCCCACCGTGATGCTGCGAGACACTTCGTAGAACTCGCGCCGCGAGTGCAGCGGCGTGCCGTCGAGCGTGGTCAGGATGTCGCCGCGCTGGATGCCGGCGCCGGCCGCCGCCGTGCCCTGGAACACGTTCGAGACCAGGACGCCGGTGGCCTGGTCGGAGCCCATCGCGTCGCGCAGCGCGGGAGTCAGCTCTTGCAGCCAGATCCCGAACCAGGTGGCCTGCACCTCGCCGTGCTGGATCAGGTCGTTCACGATCCGGCGCGCGCGGTTGATCGGGATGGCGAAGCCGATGCCCTGCGCATTGCCGAGGATCGCGGTGTTGATACCGATCACTTCCCCGTCCATGTTGAGCAGCGGCCCGCCCGAGTTGCCGGGGTTGATGCTGGCGTCGGTCTGCAGGAAGCCGTGATACTCGCGCCCGTCGCCGCGGATCGAGCGGTTGGTCGCGGACAAGACGCCGGTGGTGACCGTGCTGTTCAGGCCGAAGGGATTGCCGATCGCGATCACGCTCTCGCCGATCATCAGGTCGTCCGAGTCACCCAGCTTGGGCGTGGGCAGCGGGTCCTTGCTCTTGACCCGCACCACGGCCAGGTCGGAGGCGGGGTCGCCGCCCACCAGCTCCGCGTCGAACTGCCGGCCGTCGGACAGGGTGACGCGAATCTGTGTAGAGCCCGCGAGCACGTGTTCGTTGGTGAGAACGAAGCCATCCTTGTCGATGATCACACCCGTGCCCAGGCTCTGCGCGGTGCTCGAGCGCGGGTTCATGAAGCGCTGGAAGAACTCGTCGAACAGCGGATCGCCGCGCAGGAAGGGATTCGCCTGGTCTACGACAACCTGCGTCGAGGTGATATTCACGGTTGCGGGCGATGCGCTCTCCACCGCCGCCACCACCGGCGTGCGCCGCGACTGGCGGTCGGCCGAGGCGGGCAGGGCGGCCAGGAGCGCCGCGGCGATCGCCGCGGGAAACACGAATCGGCGCAAATACTTCCTCGAAAAATGGGTGCTGGACGCTAGGGCATTTGAAGTGGCCGAGAAAGAGTCGCGAGTTGCGTGCGGCTGAGCCCTCGGGCGAGTACCGGGCGCGCGCGCCCGGGCGGGTGAATCTGATCGGTGAGCACACCGACTACAACGGCGGGCTCGTGCTGCCGGCACCGGTCGACCGCGACACGCGAGTGCGCCTGCGGCTGCGCAACGACGGGCTCGTGCGCGGGCGCTCGCGCGAGCGGGGGCTGGCCGAGGCCGCGCTCGACGCGGCCCCGCAGCGTGACTGGCTGGACTACCCGCGCGGCATGGCGCGCGTGCTGGCCGAGGCGGGCTGGATCGCGCCCGCGGGCTTCGAGCTCGAGGTCGAGAGCGACTTGCCGATGGGAGCCGGTCTCTCCAGCTCGGCGGCGCTCCTGGCCGCGAGCGCCCTGGCGCTGCTCGGCGCGGCCGGCCGCGCGCTCGACGACGCCGAGCGGCCCGCGCTCGCCGCGCTGTGCCAGAGCGCCGAGGTCGAGTTCGTGGGCGTGCCGTGCGGCTTGATGGATCCGTTCGCGGTGCTGTGCAGCACGCCGGGCCGGGCGCTCCTGCTCGACTGCAGCTCCCGCGCGACCCGGCCGGTGACCCTGCCCCAGTCACTCGCGCTCTGCATCTTCGACACCGGCGTCGAGCGCAGCCTGCGCTCCGGCGCCTATGCGGAGCGCAGCGCGGAATGTCACAGGGCGCTGGACGTGGCGCGCCGCCGGCTCGGCCGGACCTTCGCCTGGCTCTCGGAGCTCGGACCTGCCGAGCTCCTGGAGCTCGGCCCAGCGCTCGATCCGGCCGCGCTGCGACGCGCGCGCCACGTCGTTTCCGAGAACCAGCGCGTGCGGGACTTCGCGTCCGCGCTGGCCTCTGCGGACTTCGACGCCGCCGGTGCGGCGTTGTTCGCGTCACACGCCAGCCTGCGCGACGACTTCGAGGTGAGCTGTCCAGAAGCGGATGCGCTCGTGGCGGACGCGGCGCAGCTTCCCGGCTGCGTGGGCGCGCGCCTGACCGGTGCCGGCTTCGGCGGCTGCACGCTCCAGCTCGTGCACGCAGCGCGGGCGGACGCGTTCTCGGCGGCGCTCGCCGAGTGCTTTCGCGCGCGCTTCGGCCGCACGCCCCGGCACTGGCGCGCGGCGCTGGGCGCGCGCGCGGAGCGCGTCTAGCGGCTGCTCGGGCTCGGGCTCGCGCCCGACAGCTTGTCGCCGCGAGTCACTGCGCGCGGCGACACCAACAGGAAGCGCGTGTCGTCGCCGCGCAGCGCGCGCACCAGGAACGGCCGGTCGCTCGGCACCTGGCTCATGGCCTTGCGGAATTCGTCGAGCGTGGTGACCTGCGACTTCTCGAGCGCCACGATCAGGTCGCCGCGCTCCATGCCGGCCTCGTCGGCCTCGGAGCCGCTCTCCACGTACGAGACCAGCACGCCGTCGCGCTGCGGCAGGCGCTGGCCGCGGAAGCTCGACTCGGTGACCTCCTCGACCGTGAAGCCGTGCGGAGTCTCCTCCTCGTCGGGCACGAACTTGGGCTGCGTGGTGAGCGCGGCGTGCACCGTCTTCGACTTGCCGCCGCGCAACAGCTCGATCGCCACGTCGTGGCCGGCGCTGCGCTGCGCGACCAGGCGCTGGAACTGGCCCAGGTCCTCTTCCTTCTCGGCGTGGAGTGACTCGCCGTCGAACTTGACCAGCACGTCGCCGACCGCGATGCCGGCGTGCTCCGCGGGCGAGTCATGGGCGACCGAGCCCACCACCACGCCGTGCACGTTCGGCTCGCCCCAGTAGCTGGCGAGGTCGCGCGGCAGCGGCTGCAGCGTGACTCCCAGGTAGCCGCGCGCGATCCGGCCCTGGTCGAGCAGGTCGCCCGCGACGCGCTTGGCGGTGTCGATCGGGATCGTGAAGCCGATGCCGCGCCCCTGGCCGCGCGAGTTGATGCCGATCACCTCGCCCCGGAGGTTGATCAGCGGCCCGCCCGACGAGCCGTGGTCGATCATGGCGTCGGTCTGGATGAAGTCGTTCAACAGCTGCTCGGTGCGCAGGTCGCGGCCCTTGGCCGAGACGATGCCCAGCGAGACCGAGCCCTCGAGCCCGTAGGGATTCCCGATCGCGATCACCCACTCGCCGACCTGCAGCTTGTCGGAGTCACCGATCTGCACCGCGCGGAACGGCTTCTCGCCGGGGTGCGCGCCGATCCGAAGCACGGCCACGTCGGTCTGCTTGTCGGTGCCCACGATCTCGGCCTCGTAGCGGCCGTCGCGGCCGGGCACGATCACGCTCACCTTCTCGGCCCGGTCGACCACGTGCCAGTTGGTGAGCAGCACGCCGGCGGGGTCGATCAGGAAGCCGGAGCCCTCTTGCAGGTTGCGCCGGCCGTTCACGCGCACGGCCGATTCGATGTGCACGACGCAGGGCGAGACCGTCTGGTTGATCTCGATGATGCGCGCCTGCAGCTCGTCGAGCGCGTCGCGCGCGATGGCGTGCGGCAAGAGGGCGCAGCCGGCGCACCAGAACACGAGCGTCACCAGCGCCGCGCGGAGCTTCATGTCCCCTTCTCATCGGCGAGGGCGCGCTGGAACTCGCGCGCCGCGCGCTCCGGGTCCGGTGCCGCCCCCAGCGCGGAGATCGCCACCACGCCGTGCGCGCCGGCCCGTCGCAGCTCGGCCACGCGCTCCGCGGTCACGCCGCCGAGCGCGAGCACCGGGACCGGCAGCGCGCGCGCAGCGGCGCGCAGCCAGGCCAGCCCGCGCGGCGCGGCCTCGGGCTTCGAGCCGGTGGCGAAGATCGGCGAGAGAGTCACGTAGCTCGCGCCCTGCGCGGCGGCCTCGCGGGCCTCGTCGACGTCGTGCGCCGAGTAGCCGACCAGCGCCTGCGGCCCCAGGAAGGCGCGCGCCTCGCGCACCGAGACCGACTCCGCGCCCAGCTGCACCCCGTCGAGCGCGAGCGCGCGCGCCAGGTCGAGCCGGCGGCTCACCAGCACGCGCAGGCCGTCGGCCCGCAGCTTCTCCACCCGCCGAGCGCAGTCACGAACGTGCGCCGCGGACCAGTCCTTCTCGCGCAGCACGATCGCTTCGACGCCGCCGCGCGCCAGGCGTTCGATCAGCCCAACCGGATCGCGCCCCGCGCTGCCGCGCGCGCCGTCGGTCCAGTAACAGAGGCGCGGGATCAAGACAGATCGGCGAGTCCCGTCTCGGGGCTCGACGCCTGGGCATGCAGGCGCCGCGGCATGCGCCCGGCCTCGTACGCGGCGCGGCCCGCTTCCACGGCGAGCTTCATCGCATGCGCCATCTTCACCGGGTCCTTGGCCGCGGCGATGCCCGTGCTCATCAGCACCGCGGTGCAGCCGAGCTCCATCGCGATCGCGGCATCGGAGGCCGTGCCCACGCCCGCGTCGACGATCACCGGGCACGAGACACTCTCGAGGATGATCCGGATGTTGGCAGGGTTGCGGATGCCCAGGCCCGAGCCGATCGGGGCGCCGAGCGGCATCACCGCCGCGCAGCCGATCTCCTCGAGCCGCATGCACGCCACCGGGTCGTCGGTGATGTAGGGCAGCACCGTGAAGCCGTCGGCCACGAGGATCCGCGCGGCTTCGAGTGTGGCCGTGGTGTCGGGGAAGAGCGTGCGCGGGTCGCCGATCACCTCGAGCTTCACCAGCGGGGTGTCGAGTAACTCGCGGGCGAGCTGGGCCGTGGTCACGGCCTCTTTCGCGGTGGTGCAGCCTGCGGTGTTGGGCAGGATGTGGAAGCGGTCGGGCGGGATCCACTCGAGCAGCGAGCCGGCGCCGCGCGCGGACAGATCGACGCGCCGCACCGCGACCGTGGTCATCTCGGCGCCGCTGGCGTCGAGCGCCTTGCGGTTCTCTTCGAACGACTTGTATTTGCCGCTGCCCACGATCAGCCGCGAGCGCAGCTCGAGGCCACCCAGCTTGAAGCTCGCAGTCACGCTCCGCCTCCGACGGCCTGAATCACTTCGATGCGGTCGCCGTCGCGGATGAACACCTCCGCGAAGCGCGAGCGCGGCACCACCTCGGCGTTGATCGCGACCGCGACGCGGCGTTTCGCGAGCTCGAAATTCTGCAGGAGCTCGAGCACCGAGAGCGGCGTGGGGGTGGAGTGAGACTCGCCGTTCAGCACGTAGTTCACTCGCGGGACGTTAGCCGAAAGCTCCCCTAGATTCCCGCCGTGGGGGAGGACGCGAGCCACTCGCAGAGTCGCGCCTGGGCCGAGGTCGCGACCGGAGCGCTGCTGCGCAACTACCGCGCGATCCGCGGCCGCGCGCAGGACAAGCGCGTGATCGGCGTGGTGAAGGCGAACGCGTACGGGCACGGCGCGGTGGGGGTCGCGCGCGCGCTCGCCGGCGCGGGCTGCGACGCGTTTGCGGTGATCAGCGTCGAGGAGGCGGCCGAGCTGCGCGCCGCCGGAATCCGCCAGCCGCTGCTGGTGCTGGGCGGCGTGCAGAGCGCCGACGAGGCGGCGCGCGCGCTCGAGCAGGACGTCGAGCCCGTGATCTCTCGCGCCGAGGCGCTCGACTGGCTCGAGGCCGCGGCGGCGCGGACCGGCCGTGACTGCCGCTTCCAGCTCGAGATCGACACCGGCATGGGCCGGCTCGGCGTGCGCCCCGCCGAGCTGGCGGAACTCCTGCCGCGGCTGGCGCGCGCGCGGCGCGCGAAGCTCTCGGGCGTGTTGAGTCACCTGGCCTGCGCGGACGACGCCGCCTCGCCGGAGACGCCGCGCCAGCGCAAGCAGTTTGCCGAGGCGGTCGCCCGGCTGCGCGCCGCGGGACTCACTCCCGACTGGGTGCACCTGGACAACTCCGCCGGCGTGGTCCGCGGAGTGAGTCCCGAGTGCAACGCGATCCGGCCCGGGATCGCCCTCTACGGCGTCGACCCCACGCTCGAGGGCGGCCACGCGTTCGAGCCGGTGATGAGTCTGTGCGCGCGCGTGATCCACGCCAAGACCGTCGCCGCCGGTACCCCGATCGGCTACGCGGGCGCGTTCCGCGCGGCTCGAGAGACGCGCATCCTGACGCTCGCCGTCGGCTACGCCGACGGCCTGCCGCGCGCCGCGGGCGGGCAGGCCTCGGTCGGAGTGAGTGGCCGGCGCGCCCCGATCGTGGGCCGGGTCTCGTGCGACCTGACGACGGTCGCCGTGCCGACCGACGATCCGGCGCAGCCCGGCGACGTGGCGCTCGTGTTCGGGCGGCGCGCCGGTCAGGAAGTCCCGGTCGCCGACCTGGCGCGCGCCGTCGGCACGATCTCGTACGAGGTGCTGGTGCGGATCGGCCCGCGGGTGCCGCGAATCGCGACTTGACCGCGCTGGGCCCGGCGAGTAAATCGGGCCGCGCGGGAGAGAGCGGCATGCGCGTTCTGTTGTTGGGCTCCGGAGGTCGCGAGCACGCGCTCGCCTGGACGATCGCGAAGAGCCCGCTGGTCGAGGAGCTGATCTGCGCGCCCGGCAGCGACGGCATCGCGTCCGAGGCACGCGTCTTGCCGGTCGACCCGTGCAGCCCGGCCCAGGTGCTCGAGCTCGTGAAGCGCGAGGGCGTGTCGTTCGTGGTGGTGGGCCCCGAGGACCCGCTCGCCGCCGGTGTCTCCGACCGGCTCGCCGAGGCGGGCGTGCCCGTGTTCGGCCCGAGCGCCGCGGCCGCCCAGCTCGAGTCGAGCAAGCGCTTCGCCAAGGAGTTCATGGCGCGGCACGGGATTCCCAGCGCGGCTCACGAGAGCTTCGACTCGGCCGACGACGCGGAAGCCTACGTGCGCGCGCTCGGCCGCGGCTGCGTGGTGAAGGCCGACGGGCTCTCCGCCGGCAAGGGCGTCACTGTGTGTGACTCGCCCGAGGACGCGCTGGCCGCGGTCCAGGAGCTGATGCGCGAGCGGCGCTTCGGCAAGTCGGGCGACACGATCGTGATCGAGGAGCGCCTGCGCGGCCCCGAGGCGAGCTTCTACGCGCTCTGCGACGGCGAGCGCTTCCTGGTGCTGGGTCACGCGCAGGACTACAAGCGCGCGCTCGATGGCGACCGCGGCGAGAACACCGGCGGCGTCGGCGCGATCTCGCCCGCCGCCGCGCTCGACGAGTCACTCGAGCGCGAGGTGGTCGAGCGGATCGTGCGCCCCACGTTCGACGGCATGCGCGCCGAGGGCCGGCCATTCCGGGGAGTTCTGTTCGTGGGGCTCATGATCCAGGACGGCCGGCCGTACGTGATCGAGTACAACGTGCGCTTCGGCGATCCCGAGACCGAGGTGCTGCTGATGCGGCTCGAGTCCGACCTGGTGCCGCTCTTGATCGGTGCCGCCGAGGGCCGGCTGCCCGAGTCGGGCGCCGCGCCGCGCTTCGCGGGCTCGGCGGTCACGGTGGTGATGACCAGCGCCGGCTACCCGCGCGAGTTCGCGAAGGGCCGCGCGATCCACGGCCTCGAGTCACTCGAGGGCGAGCCGGATCTCAAGGTGTTTCACGCCGGCACGCGCCGCGGCCCGGCGGGCTGGGAGACCGCGGGTGGCCGGGTCGTGGCGGTGACCGCGCGCGGCGCGAGCCTGACCGCCGCGCGCGCGCGCGCCTACGAGGGTGTGCGCGCCATCCGCTTCGACGGCGCCTGCTTTCGCAGCGACATCGCGCAGCCGCGCCGCGCGTGATCGTCTCGCTCGAGGAAGCGGTCGCACGGCTGGCGCGCGGGGAGCTCGTCGCCTACCCGACCGAGACCGTGTATGCGCTGGGTGCCGACGCCCACCAGCCGCGCGCACTGGAAGCGCTGCTCGACGCGAAGGGCCGCGCCGCCGACCGCGGGCTGTCGCTGCTGATTCGCGATGCCGCGGCGCTGGCCGAGCTCGCGGCGCCGCTGCCCCGCAGCGCCGCGCGCCTGGCGGAGCGCTTCTGGCCCGGGCCGCTTACGCTGGTGGTGCCGGTCGCGGATCCCCGGCTCGCCGCCGTGGCGACACCGCTCGGTGTCGGCTTCCGCTGCTCGCCGCAGCCCGGAGCGGCGGCGCTGGCGCGAGCGGCCGGCGTGCCCGTGGTCTCGACCAGCTGCAACCAGAGCGGCGCGCCGCCGTGCACGAGCGGGGCCGAGGTGCGCGCGGCGTTCGGCGACGGTCTCGCAGTGCTGGGCGGCGAGCCGGCGGGCGGGCTCGCGCCTTCGACGGTGGTGGCGGTGAGCGCCGACGGCGCGCTGCGGCTCCTGCGCGCGGGCGCGCTCGACTTCGAGGAGCTCTCTCGCGCGCTCGCGGCAGGCTAGGGCGCTCGCTCTCACCACGGCCGGCGGTAGCGGCTGTAGCCTCCGCCCGCCAGCGCCAGCGCCAGCAGCCACAGCGCCAGCTGACTCGACTGCGAGACGCCGTAGACCGCGAGACCGAGCAGGAGCCCCACGGCCGCCATCTGCAGGGCGATGCGCGGGCCGGTGTCGGAGAGGGCCGACGGGCGCTCGCCCTCGACGCGCAGCTGGGCGAGCACACGGTCGGCGTAGCTCTCCGCCTTTCGCTGCTCTGCCTCGTGGACCGCTGCCACGCGCTTCTCGGACTCACTGGAGCGCGCGTCCTGGGCAAGCTGCTCCGCGTCCGCCGGCGGCGGCAGCTGCGCCTCTCCGAAGCGCTCGGCCACGCCCTCGCTCACCTCGTTCGGGCCGGCGCCGCGCTCGGGGCGCGGCTTCTCCAGGTTCCGAAAGCGATCGAACTCGGCCACGGCTACTCGCCCGACGCGGCGCGGGTTCTGGTGCGCGCCCACTCGCGCAGCCGGTCGATGTCTTCCTTCATCGTGACCGCCAGTGGCAGCGTCTCGCCCAGCGCCTCGCGCAGGTGACTCTCGGCGAGGTCGACGCCATCGGCGTAGGCGCTGAACAGCGCCGCCACGATCGCCTGCTCGATCTCGGCGCCGCTGAAGTCGGCGGCCAGCTTGGACAGCGTGGCCAGGTCGAAGCGCTGCGGCTCGCGCTTGTAGCGCGCGAGCTGGATCGCGAAGATCTGGCGCCGCTCGGAGTCACTGGGCAGGTCGATGAAGAAGATCTCGTCGAAGCGCCCCTTGCGCAGCAGCTCCGGCGGCAGTGAATCGATCTTGTTCGCGGTCGCCACCACGAAGACGGGCGCGGTCTTCTCCTGCAGCCAGGTCAGGAACGAGCCGAAAACCCGCGCCGAGACGCCGGCGTCGCTGTCGGCCGAGCCGCCGATGCCGGCGAGCCCCTTCTCGAGCTCGTCGACCCACAGCACCGCGGGCGCCACGCTCTCGGCCACGCGCGTGGCGCGGCGCATGTTCTCTTCCGACGAGCCGACCAGGCCGCTGAAGATCCGGCCCATGTCGAGGCGCAAGAGCGGCAGCTGCCAGGCGGCCGCGATCGCCTTGGCGGTCAGGCTCTTGCCGCAGCCTTGGACCCCGAGCAGCAGCAACCCCTTGGGCGCCGGCAGGCCGAAGGCGCGCGCCTTGTCGCCGAACGCGTTCGCGCGCCGGCGCAGCCAGGTCTTCAGGTTCTCGAGCCCGCCGACCGTCGCCAGTGACTCGTCGCCGCTGCAGAACTCGAGCAGCCCGCTCTTGCGGATCACCTGGCGCTTCTCGTCCAGGATCACCGACACGTCGTCGGGGGCGAGCTTCTGGTCCTGCGCGATCGCCTTGGCGAAGGCGTTCTCGGCCTCGCACAGCGTGAGTCCGAGCGCCGCCTTGAGCAGCGGCTCGACGGTGTCCGAGGTCAGCTCGACGGTCGCGCGCTTGCCCTCGCGCACCACGCGCACGATGTCGCGCAACAGCACGCCCAGGTCGTGAGTCGACGGCAGCGGCACGTCGAGCACGACCACGTCCTTCTCGAGCTCGGTCGGGATGTTCACGACCGGCGAGACCAGGATCAGCGTGGTGTAGCCGCTCTTCAGCTGCTGCGACAGCTCGCGCAGCGCGCGCACCACGGTCGGGTCGCCGAGATAGGGGTGGAAGTCCTTGAACACGACCAGGCTAGGGTTCACGAGCGCGGCCACGGCAGTGAGCGCCTGGGCCGGGTCCTTGGGTCCCTCGATCGGGCCGCCGTGCGCGGCGTGGCCGCGCAGCCCGCGCGTGATCGACCAGGTCACAAGATCCTTGCCGTGTGACTCGGCCAGGCGCGCCAGGATCTCGTCGAGCCGCTGCTCCTCCCAGGTCGACAGATAGAGCAGCGGGTATCTCGCCCGCACGTGCAGGTCGAGCTCGGCGACGAAGCCGGCGAGCGGCGAGGGGCTGGGCTTTTCGGCCATCGACCTCGGGTCGGCGCTGCTGCGGGCGGCCTTGAGCGCGATCGCGGCCCAGAATAGAATTGCTTTCTAGTTCTAGTCGGGAGCGCTCCACTGGCCAACTCCTTGAAATTGCTGAGCTCGATCTCGCCACCCAAGCAAGCGCGCAGCGAGGAGACCGCCCGCCGCATCCTCGATGCCGCCCAGGTGCTGATCGAGCGCGAGGGGCTGGCGGCGCTCTCGATCCCCGAAGTGGTCCGGCGCGCGAAGTCGTCCACCGGGAGTTTCTACGCGCGCTTCAAGGACAAGAACGCGCTGCTCGCGGCGCTCGAGGAGCGCTTCTTCGCCGAGCTGGACCGCGTGCTCGACGAGCTGGCCGACCCCGAGCGCTGGCGCGGCCGGCCGCTCAGCGAGCTGGTCCTGGCTTGCAACCGCGAGATGCTGCGGCGGCTGCGCCAGCATGCGCGGCTGGTCTGCGCCTTCGCGTTCCGCTCGGCGCACGAGGCCGGCTTCGCCACGCGCGTGCGCCGCTTCCACGAGCGACTCACCGAGCGCATGCGCGCGCTCTTCCTGTCGCGCCGCGCCGAGCTGCACCACCCCGAGCCCGAGCTCGCGGTCGCGCTCGCGATCGAGTTCGCCTTCACGTTCATCCAGACGCGCGTGCTCTACGTGGCCCAGGACGGAGTGAGCGACGGGCTCTCCGACGACCGGCTCGCCGCCGAGCTGACGCGGATGTTTCTGGCCTATGCAGGAGTCGCCGAGTGAGTGACAACGAGGACCGGAGCGCGGGTAGGGCGCCCGCGCGACCCTCTGTCGGGGCGTTCGGGGTGAACGACGACGCATTCCGCGCCGATCCGTATCCGCTCTTGAACGTGCTGCGCGAGCACCAGCCGCTGGCCAAGACGCCGATGGGGCTGTGGGCGCTGTCGCGCTACCAGGACGTCGAGCGGCTCTTGCGCGGCGTGCCCGCGGGCATGCGCAAGCGCGACGGCACGCCGTTCGTGATCCCCAGTGACCCCGACGCGCAGTTCGACCCGAACTCGTTCATGCTCCTGCAGGACGGCGAGCCCCACCACCGGCTGCGCAAGCTCGTCGCCAAGGCCTTCACTCCGCGCATGATCGAGCGGCTGCGCCCCGAGGTGCAGGCCGTCTGTGACTCGTGCATCGACCGCGTGCTCGAACAGGGCCGGCTCGACGTGGCCGAGGACCTGGCCCGGATCGTCCCGTCGACGGTGATCTGCATGATGCTGGGCGTGCCGCTGGCAGATCGGCCGCGCTTCACCGAGTGGACCGCGAACGCGACTCACGCGCTGGTGGTGCAGTTCGCGCCGGCCCAGGCCATGGCGCGCGCCCGGCCCGCGCTGGAGAAGCTGGTCGAGTACTTCACGGCCATGATCGAAGCCCGGCGCAAGCGCCTGGGCGACGATCTGGTGTCGGAGCTGATCCGCGCCGAGGAGGGCGGCGATCGACTCACCAGCGCCGAGCTGCTGGTGCAGTCGGTGGGTCTGTTGGCGGCCGGCTTCGAGACCACGATCGGGCTGATCAGCCTGGGCGTGCGCCAGCTCCTGCTCCACCCCGCCGAGCTCGCCAAGCTGCGCGCCGACCCGAGCCTGATCGGCACGGCGGTCGAGGAGTGTCTGCGTTTCGATCCGCCGATCCTCGCCACGCTGCGGCTCTTGCACGAGGACACCGAGTGGCACGGCCAGTCACTCCCGGCCGACACCCCGGTGCTGGCGCTCCTGGCCGCCGCCAACCGCGACCCGCGCGCCTACGCCGACCCCGAGCGCTTCGACGTCGCGCGCAAGGGCGCGCCGCACTGGGGCTTCGGCGGCGGCGCGCACTTCTGCCTGGGCGCGCACCTGGCGCGGCTCGAGACCCAGCTCGCGATCGGCACGCTGGTGCGCCGCCTGCCGAAGCTCGAGCTCATGGACGCGAAGCTCCGCTGGAGTGACTCGCTGTTCCGGGTGCCCGCTTCGCTACCGGTTCACTTCGGAGCGGAATAGCTACAGGGGCCCGATGCGGAGACGCAGCTGCGTCGGCGTCTTCTCCCCCAGCTGCGCGCGCAGCCGAGCGAAGATGCGCGGCTTCTCGAGCTGCACGCGCTGCATCCAGGCCGAGTCCGACACGCGCGCGTGGATCACCCCGTTGCGCACGCCGTCCGGCCGGCAGTGACTGCGGAACTCGGGGCCGAGCGCCTCGTCCCAGGCGCGGATCACGGCCACCGCGTCGGCGGTCGCGCCCAGACCGACCTCTTCCAGGAGCTTGGGCAGGAGCGCCCCCAGCGACTCGGTCGGGCCGCGCCGCCGGCCGGGGGCGACACGCGAGGCCGAGCCGGCGAAGGCTTCGCGTCCGGCCGGGCGGGAACGGGGCTTTGCGCGCTCCTCCACCGCGCCATCGTAGCCGACGTGCTACCCTCGCCGCCCGAAATGCCGGTGGGGAAAGCGGAAACCTTGCGCTGTGACTTCTGCGGCGCCGACAGCCCACGGGTGCGGCGCGTGGCCCTCGACCAGGGCTACGACCGCCTGGGCCAGCGGCACGTCGTGCGCTACGCCTGCGACGAGTGCTCGCGCCGGAAGGAAGAGTCGCGCACCAGCGTTGACTCGAGGCGCCAGCCCTTATAGCTTCGCCCCCTCGCTCGCCCGGGCTGATCGCACGCCCCGGCAGAAGGATTCCCATATGGTGAAAGTCCGCCTGTATCGCACCGGTGCGCGCAGCAAGCCGTCGTACCGGATCGTCGTGATGGATCAGCGCAAGAAGCGGCAGGGCCGGGTGCTCGAGCTGCTCGGCACTTACGATCCGCGCGGCAGCGGCGGAATCCAGTACTCGGAGGCGGCGCTGGCCAAGTGGGTCGAGCGCGGCGCTCAGCTCTCGGACACCGTTCGCACGCTCGTCGTCCGCCATAAGCGGGCGGCTGCGGCGTCGCCGACCGCCTAGGAGAGGCCTTGAAGGAGCTCGTCGAGTTCATTGCCAAGACGCTGGCCGACGAGCCCGGCCAGGTCGAGGCCTACGCGGCAGACGACCGCGTGGTCGAACTCCGGCTCGCGCCCGACGACGTGGGCAAGATCATCGGTCGGCGCGGCAAGACCGCCAAAGCCATCCGCACGCTCCTCGCCGCCGCCGGCGACGGCTGGGACGTCGACATCGCCGGTCACGGCGAGGACGAAGAAGACGAAGAATTCGACGACGAAGACGAGGACGACCGGGAGTGAGCCGTGGCGTCGAACGGAACCGCCAACTCCACCGCCGCGCCGACGCGCCGAGCGGATCGAGACTGGGTCGAGCTCGGCCGGGTGGTGCGCACCCACGGCCTCGACGGCACGCTGCTCGTCGGGCTGCATAGCGACGATCCCAGCAACCTGATCGCCGCGCACAGCCTGCGGCTGGCCGGCGGCCCCGGGACGATCCCGTTCCAGGTGGCGAGCGCCGAGCCCGCGGGGGCCGGCCCCGGTGGCCGCGCGCGCGTCCGGCTCTCGTTGGTCGGGCTCGAGACGCGCGAGCGCGCCCAGCTGTTCGTGGGCGCGGGCGTGCTCGTGCCCGAGTCGGTGCTCGCGGAGCTTCCCGAGGGCGAATTCTACTGGCGCGACCTGATCGCGCTGCGCGTGCTCGACCGCGCCGGCGAGTCACTCGGGGTGCTGGCCGAGATCGTGCCCACCGCCGGCGCCGACGTGTTCGTGATTCGCCGGGCCGGCCCGGACCTCATGCTGCCGGTCACCGACGGCTTGATCCTGCGCGTCGACCGCGAGCGCCAGGAGCTGTGGCTCGACGTCTCGGCGCGCGAGCCTGCGGAGGGCGCGCCGTGAGCGCCGGTCCGCGCATCGACGTGCTGACCATCTTCCCGGAGCTGATCGAGCACTTCCTGGGCGGGTCGCTCCTGGGTCAGGCGCGGCGCGAAGGCACGCTCGACGTGCGCGTGACCGACCTGCGCGCGTTCGCGACCGACCGCCACCACAGCGTGGACGACACGCCCTACGGCGGCGGCGACGGCATGGTGCTGCGCTGTGAGCCGGTGGTGGCCGCGGTCGAAGCGGTGCGCCAGCCCGGCGGGCGCGTGCTGGCGCTGTGCCCGCGCGGCCGGCGCTTCGACCAGGCGCTGGCCCGCGAGCTCGCCGGGGAGCGTCAGCTCGTGCTGTTGGCCGGCCGCTACGCCGGCTTCGATGAACGAATCTTCCAGATCACCGGTGCGGAGCCGCTCTCGATCGGGGACTATGTCCTGTCGGGGGGCGAGCTCGCGGCCTTGGTGGTGACGGAAACCGTGACCCGGCTGATCCCGGGCGTGCTGGGGAATCCGGAGTCCGCGCAGGCGGATTCCTTCTCGCAGCCCGCGCTGGAGCACCCGCTGTTCACGCGGCCGCGGGAGTTCCGCGGCCTGGCCGTGCCCGAGGTGCTGCTGTCGGGCGATCACGGCGAGATCGCGCGCTGGCGCGCGCGCGAGGGCGAGCGAGTGACTCGCGAGCGGCGTCCCGACCTGCTCGCGTCGAATGGAGTGAAGCGATGAGACAGTTCCGAGAGCTCGAGACCCCGGAGCGCAACGACGTGCCCGACTTCCGCGCCGGCGACACCGTGCGCGTGCACGTGCGCATCGTGGAAGGCGACAAGGAGCGCGTGCAGGTGTTCGAAGGCATCGTGCTGCAGCGCCGGCGCGCGGGCGCGTCGTCGAGCTTCGTGGTGCGCAAGATCTCGTACGGCGTGGGTGTCGAGCGCGTCTTCCCGCTGCACTCGCCCTCGATCGCCAAGATCGAGCTGAAGGCGCGCGGCCGCGTCCGGCGCGCGCGACTCACCTACCTGCGCGACCTGTCGGGCAAGGCGGCGCGCATCAAGGAGCGCGAGGCGTTCGCCGCCGACGATTCGGCTGCAGCGCCCGCCGCCAAGGAGACGCCCGCCGACGCATGAGGATCCACGGGATCCACCTTCGCGGTCTTTCGGCACCGGCAGGGGATCATCCGCTCGGCCTCGATCCCGGCTATACCGTGGTGCGTCTCGCGGACGCCCAGAGCGCGCGCCGCCTGGTCGAGCTGATGCAGGCGCTGCTCTATCCCGCGAGCGACGCGGTCGCGAGTCGCGACGCGCGCGGCCGCGCCGTGCTGTCGCTGGCGCTGCGCAGCGATGCCTACGTGATCGCCGCCGACTTCGCGCGCCAGCGCATCAGCCTGGGCCGTCAGGACGCCAAGGACGGCGGCTACCAGGCGCTGTCGAGTGACCCGCGCGAGATCGAGGACTACGCGCTGGCGGTCGGGCTGCCGCCGCCCGACGACTTCCGCCGGCTGCAGACCTGCGGCTTGTCGGCGGTGTCGGGAGACGAGCTCCTGCCGATGCGGCGCGAGTCACGATCCGCAGCGCGGGCCGCGGCCCTGCGCCCGCTGACTCCTGCGAAGCCCAGCCCCGACGCCGCCGCGTTGAAACGGGTGGCGGAGCGCGCGCGCATCCTGGCGGATCACGAGGAGAAGGCGCTGGCGCTCGCCCAGGAGCGCGCGAAGCGCGAGGGCGCGCTCGAGCGCGCGCTGGCCGCCGCGCGCAGCGGACGCGTGCGCAGCGAAGGGCGGCTGGCCGAGCTGCGCAACACCGACGCCGAGTTCACGCAGCTGCAGCGCGACCACGAGGCGACGCTCGGCGAGCTCGAGAAGCACGCGGCGCTGGCCGAGGTGGTCGACGACTTCGACGCGCGCCTGACTCACTTCCGCGCGCTGGCGGCGAGCCGCGACACGGAGCGCCAGGCGATCGACGAGACACGCGCCGAGGTGCTGGCCGAGCGCGCGCGGCTGCGCGCCGCGCCGCGCCGGCAGATCGTGCCGATCGGGCTCGGGCTGGCGCTGGGCGTGGCGGGCGCGGCCGCGGGTGCGGTCGGCGTGCCACTGGGCTACGGGCTCGCGGCGCTCGGCCTCCTGGCGCTGCTCGGGGCGATGGTCATGGCGCGCGCGGCGCAGAGCCAGCTCGCCCGGGCCGAGGCGCTGCTCGCGGCGCTGCGTGTGCGCGAGCGCGGCTCGGAGCGCCGCTTCGAGACCGAGGGTTCGCAGATCCGCGGACTCTTGATCTCGCTCGGCATGGACTCGGTCGAGTCACTCGCGGCCGCGGTGGCGCGCTACGGCGAGCTGCTCGCGCGCTCCCAGCAAGAGACCCGGCGCCTGGCCGAGCTCGGCGAGCGGCACGGCTCGTCGGCGCGCGAGGAGCTGGCGCAGCTCGAGCGCGAGCGCGGCCAGGGCGAGGCGGTGCAGGCGGTGCGCGCTGCGCGCGACGCGCTGCTGGCGCTGCCGGCCGAGATTCCCATGCCCGACCTGCCGCCCCTGCTTCCGATCGAGCCGGCGCCCCCCGAGCCCGAGCCGCCGCTCGAGTCACACGCGCCGCCAGAGGCCGAGGAGGAGACGCCGCGCGAGCCGTTGGGCGACCTCGTCGAGCGCCCGAGCTCGGGCCCGGCGGCGCTGATCGAGGCGGTATCGCGACTGCTCGGCCGCAGCGAGGCCGAGATCCGCGCGCGCGTGGCCCCCGCGCTGAGCGTTTATCTGCGCGCGCTCACCGGCGGCACGTTCACCAACGCGCGCCGTGCCGACGATGGCGGCTGGGTGTTCCGCGGCGCCTCGCGCGAGGAGCAGCCCTACCTGGCGCTGCCCGATCGCGAGCGCGTGCTGGTCTGTCTCGCGCTGCAGCTCGCGCTGCTCGAGGCGCTCTCCGGCGAACGGCGCGTGCCGCTGCTCGTCGGCCCCGAGCTGCCGCTGCGCGGCGAGGCCGAGCTGCGCGCGTTCGCGCGCGCGTTGAAGCGGCTGTCGGCGGTGATCCAGGTGGTGCACGCGTGCGCCGACGACGCGCCGTTCGCCGAGCACGCCGCGAAGTGTCTCGCGCTGTAGCGCGCGACTCACTCGGCGGAGAATGCGTCGCGATGGTGACTGACGCGCGGCGGCGCGCAGCTGGCGTCGATCGCCACCACGTCGAAGCGCACGCGCGGCATGCGCGGCAGCCGCCGGCTCGCCAGCAGCTCGGCGGCGGCGGCGGCGATCCGGCGCTGCTTGCGCAGGTCGACCGACTCGGCCGCGCCGCCGAAGCGCGCACCGCGCCGCAGCCGCACCTCCACGAACACCAGCGTCGGCCCGTCCAGCGCCACCACGTCGAGCTCGGCGTACCGCAGGTGCACGTTGCGGGCCAGGATCCGGAAGCCCGCGCGCTGCAGGAACTCACAGGCCAGGTCCTCGCCGGCGCGGCCCAGCGCGCGCGTGTCGCGGGGCTTCTGGTCGCTCCCCATCTCGCTGCCTCTCTCGCATTCTCGTACGCGGGGGTGAGGCGGTGAGCGAGCCCACGATAGACTCTGGCGCCGGAACCGTCTACGTCGTCTCGACGCCGATCGGCAACCTGGAGGACGTGTCGGAGCGCGCGCTGCGCGTGCTGCGCGAGGTGGAGCTGATCGCCTGCGAAGACACCCGCCACACCGCGGTGCTGTGCGCGCGCTTCGGCGTCGCGACGCCGCGCGTGTCACTCCACGCGCACAACGAGGCCCGTCGCCTGCCCGAGCTGCTCGAGCGCCTGGCGCGCGGCGGGTCGATCGCGCTCGTGTCCGACGCCGGCACGCCGCTGCTCTCGGACCCCGGCGAGCGCCTGGTGCGCGCCGCGCTCGAGGCGGGCGCACGGGTGGTGCCCGTGCCCGGCGCCTCGGCGCTGCTCGCGGCGCTGGTCGCCTCGGGCTTCGCGACCCGGCCGTTCGCCTTCGCAGGCTTCCTGCCGCGGCGCGGCGCCGAGCGCGCGCGCGAGCTCGCGACGCTGGCCGCATTTCCGGGGACGATCGTGTTGTACGAGGCGCCCAACCGCGCCGCCGCCACGCTGCGCGACCTGTTCGATGCGTTCGGCGCGCGGCGCGTGCTGCTGGCGCGAGAGCTCACCAAGCGCCATGAGACGCTCACCCGCGGCGTGCTGGGCCAGGTCGAGCTCGACGACCCGCGCGGCGAGCTGGCGATCGTGATCGAAGGCCCGGGCGAGTCCGCCACGCAGCCGGAAGCCTCGGAGGCCGAGATCGCCGCCGAGCTCGAGCGGCTGCGCGCCCAGGGTCATTCGGCGCGAGATACCGCGCGCGCGCTCGCCGCCCGCTTCGGTCTCTCGCGCCGCGAGGCCTACGCGCGCGTGATCAAGCGCTAGGCGGGCCGCCGAGTGACTCGCCCGCGAGCAGGCGCGCGGCCTCCTGCTCGTCGATCACGCGCACGTTCGACGTGCGCGCCTTCTCGAGCTTCGAGCCCGCGTTCTCGCCGGCGAGCAGGAAGTCGGTCTTCTTGGAGACCGAGTCCGTGACCTTCGCGCCGGCGGCTTCGAGGCGCTCCTTCCAGGTCGAACGCGGCTCGCCGAGCGTGCCGGTGATCACGAACGTCTTCCCGGCCAGGACCTCGCTCCGTGCGTACGCCTGGGAGGGGCCGCTCTGGATGCGCAGCAGGGAGCGGAGCCGAGCCACTTCCCCCCGGTTCACGTCGTCGTCGAGCCAGGCGCGCACGGCGCCCGCGATCGTGGGTCCGATCTCGTCGACAGCGGCGATCCGCTCCACGGGCGCGGCGAGCAGCGCGTCGAGGTCGGGGAAGGCGCGGGCCAGGATCGCCGCGCCGCGCTCCCCGACGTGACGGATGCCGAGCGCGAGCAAGAGACGCGCGAGCGGCACGTCTCTCGCCCGCTCGATCGCCGCGACCAGGTTGCGGGCGGATTTCTCGCCCATGCGCTCGTACTCGACCAGCTCCTCGACGCCGAGCGAGAACAGGTCCGAGGGACGGCGCACGCGCTTCTTGCTGACGAGCTGGTCGATCCGCTGCTCGCCCAGGCCGTCGATGTCGAGCGCGTCGCGGCTCGCGAAGTGGCGAATCACCTCGCGCACTTGCACCGGGCATTCCAGGTTGGGGCAGCGCAGCGCGACCTCGCCCTCGGCGCGCACGGCGAGCGTGCCGCAGGCCGGACAGTGAGTCGGCAGGCGGAAGGGCTTGGTGGCGTGGGGCCGCTTCTCGTGCACCACCTTCACGATCTTCGGGATCACGTCGCCCGCGCGCTCCACGAACACCGTGTCGCCGACCCGGATGTCGAGCCGGTCGACCTCGTCCTGGTTGTGCAGGCCCGCGTGAGTCACGGTGACTCCACCGATCTGCACGGCCCGGAGCACCGCCACCGGAGTCAGCGCGCCGGTGCGGCCGACCGAGGTCTCGATCTCGAGCACCTGGGTCGTCTCCTGGCGCGGCGGGAACTTCACCGCCACCGCCCAGCGCGGCGAGCGGTTCAGCGTGCCCAGTCTCTCGCGCAGCGCGAGCTCGTCGACCTTCACCACCGTACCGTCGATCTCGTAGGGCAGGTGGTCGCGCTCGACGCGCAGCCGCTCGTGGAAGGCGCTGACCGCCTCGATGTCGCCCGCGGCGAACAGCGTCCGGTCGATCCGGAAGCCGAGCTCGCCCAGCCGTTCCAGGAGCTTCGAGTGACTCGTGACCCCGAGCTGCGACTCACCCTGGCCGACGCCGTACACGAACAGCTCGAGCGGGCGCGCGGCCGCGATCCTGGGGTCGAGCTGGCGCAGCGTGCCGGCGGTCGAGTTCCGCGGGTTGGCGAACAGCTCGAGGCCCTGCGCCGCGCGCTCCTCGTTCAGCTTGGCGAAGGCCGCGCGCCGCATCAGCACCTCGCCGCGCACCTCGAGCAGCGCAGGCAAGTGCCTCCCGGAGAGCTTGAGCGGCAGCGTGCGGACCGTGCGCAGGTTGTGGGTCACGTCCTCGCCGCGCCGACCGTCGCCACGGGTCGCGCCCAGCGCGAACGCGCCGCCGTCGTAGCGCAGCGTCACGGCCACGCCGTCGTACTTGGGCTCGGCCGTGTAGGCCATCGGCTCGGTCCGGGCGAGGTACTTGCGCACCCGGACGTCGAACGCGGCCAGGTCTTCGGCCGAGAAGGCGTTGTCGAGCGACAGCATCGGCACCGCGTGCTCGACCGCCCGGAAGCCCTCGGCCGGCGCCCCGCCGACCCGTTGCGTCGGCGAATCGGGGACGACCCAATCGGGATGCGCCGCTTCGATCTCCTGCGCCTCGCGGAACAGCCGGTCGTACTCCGCATCCGAGATCAGCGGCTGATCCAGCTCGTGGTACTGCCGCCCGTGTAGCTCGAGCTGCGCCCGCAGCTCGAGCAACCGCTGCCGCGCCTTCGCGTCCTTGCTCGCCACCGGGCCCACGATGACGGCATTTCGGAGGGAAGAAAAGGTTCACTCTTGGGTAAGCTGGTGCCGAAGAGGATCTCGATGGATGCGGATGCTGCGCTGCTCTCGTCGAGCGAATCGAAAGCCTTGCTCGACCACCTGGACCGGGGGTTGGTCCGGCTCGCCCAGGGCCGGATCGTGGCGGCAAACGCCGTCTTTGGCCGGCTGGCTGGCTTGCCCGCAGGGGAGCTGATCGGCCGGGACGTGTCGGAGCTGTTCGCCGACGCTGGCGACCGGCCGGTCGAGCTGCTCGAGGCGGGCGACGGGTTTGCCCTGCGCGATCTGTCGGGCCGGCTGCGGCCGATCTCGCTCGCGCCGATCGCCGACGACCTGTGGCTGGTGATCGACCGCGAGCGCGAGAGCCGGCTCGAGCGCGAGGTCTGGCGGCTGGCGAGCGAGCTGCGCGCGCGCCCGGTGGCCGGCGGCGACGCCCCCCTGGGCGGCGAGCAGATCGGCATGATCGAGCACGAGATCCGCACCGCGGTGACCGCCGTGCGCGGCTACCTGCGCTGGCTGGGCAGCGAGCGCGACCGGCTGCTCGAGCCCGGGCACTGGACCTTCGTGCGCGAAGCGCGCCGTGCGATCGAGCGGGTCGGGCCGCTGCTCGACAACCTGCTCGAGTGGGCGCGCAGCGGCGAAGCGCTGCCCAGCAGCCGCAAGCCGGTGCGCCTGCACGACGTGATCGAGCTGGCGGTGCGCACGGCGCGGCCGCTGCTGCAGGACCGGGGCGTGAAGGTCGAGTGCGAGCTGGGCGCCGCGCCCGACGCGCTGCTCGGCGACGCCGAGCGCCTCGAGCAGGTGTTCGTGAACCTGCTCGCGAACGCCGCTGCCTTCTCGCCCGAGGGCGCGCGCGTGCGCGTCGCCACCGACCTGGCCGAGCTCGAGGGCGGGGCGGTCTTGCAGGTCGCGATCAGTGACGAGGGCCCCGGTCTCTCCGGCGCCGACGCCGCGCGCGTGTTCCGCCCGTTCGTGCGCGGCCCGCGAGCGCCCGGCTCGGGCGCTTCGGGCGTGGGGCTCGGGCTCGCGATCTGCGTGCGCATCCTGGACGCGCACGGCGGCAGGATCGAGGCCGTGCCCGACCTCGGCTACGGGCTGTTCCGAGTCACCCTGCCGGTGGCGCGCGGAGCCGCGCGATGAGACGCGCCGGCGCGCCGCGCACGGTTCCGCAGCGCAAGACGATCCTGGTCGTCGACGACGCGGAAGTGATTCGCACGTATCTCAAGAGCCTGCTGCCGATGAAGGGCTATGACGTGCTCCTGGCCGAGGACGGCCTGAAGGCGATGGAGCTCTTGAACGGCGGCGCTCGCCCAGACGTGGTGGTGCTCGACGTGATGATGCCCGGCATCGACGGCATCGAGACGCTGCGCAAGATCAAACAGCTCTTGCCCGAGGTGCCGGTGATCATGCTATCGGTCGTCGGAAAGGCCGGCACGGTCGTCGACGCCATGAACCTGGGCGCGGCCGACTACATCAACAAGCCCTTCGAGGAGGAAGAGCTCGAGATCGCGCTGAAGAAGGTGCTCGAGATCGAAAACCTGAAGGGTGACCGCGACGACCTGCGCGAGCGACTGCGCGAGGTCGAGGCGCGCGAGCGGACCGGCTTCCTGTGGGCGTCGGACAAGATGTCGCGGATCAAGGAGATCCTGGAGCAGGTCTCCGACGCCGACGTCACGATCCTGATCCACGGCGAGAGCGGCGTCGGCAAGGAAGTGGTCGCGCGCACCACGCACGACTTGTCGAACCGGCGCGACGCGCGCTTCGTGAAGGTGAACTGCGCGGCGCTGCCCGAGGAGTTACTCGAGAGCGAGCTGTTCGGCTACGAGCGCGGCGCGTTCACGGGCGCGTCCTCGCGCAAGGCGGGCAAGTTCGAGGTGGCCAGCGGCGGGACCATGTTCCTCGACGAGATCGGGGAGATGAGCCCGAAGTTGCAAGCCAAGCTGCTGCAGGTTCTACAGGACGGCGAGTTCTCGCGGCTGGGCGGCGACACCGACGTGCGGGTCGACGTGCGCGTGCTGGCGGCGACCAACCGAAACCTCGAAGACATGGTCCGGAAGGGCAGCTTCCGCGAGGACCTGTACTACCGCCTGAACGTCGTGAACGTCTGGATCCCGCCGCTGCGCGAACGCCGTGAGGAGATCCCGGTGCTGGTCGACCACTTTCGCGAGCTGTACAGCGCCAAGTACGGCCGCGAGCTGCGCAGCATCTCGGACCGGCTGATGCGGGGCTTCCTCGAGTACTCCTGGCCCGGCAACGTGCGCGAGCTCGAGAACATGGTGAAGCGCATCGTCGTCCTACAGAGCGAGGATGCGATCGCAGAAGAGATCTTCGGAGCGACGGCCACGGCCGGTCGCGCGCCTGCCTCTGCGCCGGCTCCGGCCGAGGCCGAGTCGGAGGCCGCAGGCTCGCTTGCGGGCCCGATCTCGCTCCGAGACATCGGCCGCAAGGCCGCCCGGGACGCCGAGCGCGAGGCGCTCAAGCGCGTGCTCTACCAGACCAATTGGAACCGCAAGAAGGCCGCGCGCATTCTGGAGGTCTCGTACAAGACCCTGCTCCAGAAGATCAAAGAATGCGGCCTGGGCGAGTGAGCGCCGGACTTTCTTCGCCGAAAAGTCTCTCTCGGGTCCTGCGCTTCCCGTAATATGTAGTCCGCTTCACACCGCCCCCTTGCGCCGGTCGCCGAGGTCCTCCGAGACCTTTGGCACGCTTGTGGCATGATGTGCGCCCCAGCCGACCCCGGCAGGCAAGCCGCGGTGTATCTGCGCGTCGGCGATCGCGCGCCCGCGCAGCGCCGACGACGAGGGTGATTCGATGACCGCGAGAGACATGCGCAGCGAAGCCGGCGTGAGCCTCGGCGACCTCTACGGGGTCTTCCGCCGCCGCAAGTGGTGGTTCCTGATTCCGGCCATCCTGGGCGTGGTGATCTCCGGCGTTCTCGCACTCACGTTGCCGCCCGAATACGAGGCCGTCTCGACGGTCACCGTCGAGCCGCAGGTGATTCCACACGAGCTGCAGGCCGCCACGATCGAGGCCAAGACCGAGAACCGCTACGAGAACCTGAAGCTGCAGTTACTGGCCCGCGACAGCCTGTCGGCCATCATCACCGACTTCAAGCTGTTCGAGGGCGCGACCAGCTCGCGCGAAGACCAGGTCGAGGCGCTGCGCAAGAAGATCTCGCTCGACCCGCTGCCGCCTGCGATCGTCGATCCGCGCAAGCCCGCCGAGCTGAACTCATTCAAGATCTCGTTCCGGTGGAAGACCCCGAAGACCGCGGCCGAGGTCTGCAATCGCCTGGCACGTGACTTCATCTCCGCCAACCTGCGCGATCGCACCTCTCTCGCCGAAGCCACCACCGATTTCTACGAGCAGGAGCTGCAGAAGAAGCGCGCCGAGCTCGCCGACGTCGCGCGCCAGGTGAGTGACTACAAGGAGAACTACCAGGGCGAGCTGCCCGAGCAGCTGTCGATGAACCGCGAGCGACTCGAGCGCGACCGCATCGACCTGGCCACCACCGAATCCAAGGCCGAGGCGGCGCGCGACCAGGTGCGCATGCTGACGCAGCAGATCAACGAGTTCCGCTCCGGCGCCGCCAATGACTCGACCGATCCGTCGGTGCGCCGCGCCGCGCTCGAGATCGAGCTGAATCGCCTGCTCTCGAACGGCAAGACCGACAAGTATCCCGACGTCGTGCGCACGCGCGCCGAGATCGCGGCGCTCGACCAGATGATCAAGGACAAGGCCGAGCAGCCGCAGTCCGGGGCGCCCTCCTCGCGCGAAGAGATTGCGATGCGCGACAAGCTGCGCGACTACGAGGTCGAGACCAGCGTGCTCTCGGGCGAGACCGAGCGGCTGAAGGCGGACATCGCCGAGTACGAGCAGCGGATCGAGAACACGCCGCGGCGCGCCGCGGAGCTCGACCACCTGGAGGCGCAGTACAAGAACACCGCCGATGCGATCAAGACGCTGCAGGCCAAGCAGGTCGATGCCGAGCTCGGGCGCACCATGGAGACCACGAGCCGCGGCGAACGCTTCCGCGTGGTGGAGTCGGCCGAGCTGCCGACCGCCCCGATCAGCCCGAATCGCCCGGTCTGGTTCATCGCGGGCACGCTCATCGGCATGATGCTCGGCCTCGCGGGGCTGGTCGTGCGCGAGATGAGCGACCGCAGCTTCCACAGCGTGGTGGACCTGCAGAACTCGCTCGGGCTCCCGGTGCTGGCGGCGGTGCCGGTGCTCGGCGCCGGTCCGCCGGCTCCGCGCCGGCGGCTGTTCGGAGCGTCGCGTGTATAACGCGTTCTTCGGCTTCGACTCGGATCCGTTCCGCGTGAATCCGGATCCGCGTTTTCTCTACATGTCGGAGAGTCATGCCGAGGCGCTGGCCACGCTGGTCTACGCCGTCCAGGAGCGGAAGGGCTTCATCACGCTCACCGGCGAGGTCGGCACCGGCAAGACCACGATCCTGAACGCTCTGCTCCAGAAGCTCGGGCCGAGCGTGCAGAGCGCCTACATCTTCAACACCTCGCTCACCGTCGACGACCTGTTCACGGCACTGTTCGACGAGCTCGAGCTCGAGCCGGTCGTGCCGTTCCGCAAGACCGCGGCGCTGACGCTCTTGAATCACCACCTGATCGAGCGACTCACCAACGGCCAGCAGACGCTCTTGATCGTGGACGAGGCGCAGAATCTCTCGGAGGAGATGCTCGAGGAGATCCGGATGCTCTCGAACCTCGAGACGCCGACCTCGAAGCTCCTGCAGATCATGCTGGTGGGTCAGCCCGAGCTGGCCGAGAAGCTCTCGCGGCCGGCGCTGCGCCAGCTGCGCCAGCGCGTCGAGCTGCGCCATTCCATTCGCCCGCTCCGCCCCGAGGAGACCGCGAGCTACATCCGCGAGCGGCTGGTGGTGGCGGGTCACTCGAAGGGCGACGTGTTCGCGGGCGCGGCCGAGAAGGCCGTGCACCGCTTCGCGCGCGGCATCCCGCGCGTGATCAACGTGCTCTGCGACAACGCGCTGATCGCCGCGTTCGCGCGCGAGTCACGGCGCGTTAGCGCGCAGATGGTCGAGATCGCCGCACAAGACCTCGGGCTGTCTCTCAGCCCGGGTGAGCCGCACTTCGTTCGCGAGCGCGGCAGCGCCGAGCCCCCGGCTCGGACCGGTTGGTTGCGCCGCCTCTGGAGACGGGGCGGAGCGGCGTCACAGCCGGAGCTGTAGCCAGAGGAGGCTCGAAAAGGCCCATGGGAAAGATCCACGACGCGCTCCAGCGCGCGGAGGCGCTGCGGCAGCGCAGCGACGAGCCCGCGCGAGCCACCGACATCACGGCTGCCGACCTGGCGCCGCGCATCGAGGTGCCCGCGCGCGGCTGGCGCGACCGCTTCCGGCGCAACAAGGCCAAGACGCGCAAGAAGGCGGTGACGCCCGTCCCGGCTGGCAAGGTGCTCGTGAGCGACAGCGGCTCGCCGTACTCCGAGGAGTACCGCACGCTGCGCGCGCGCATCCACTCACTCCGCCGCACCCGCGAGCTGCGCAGCATCGTGCTCTCGTCGGCGCGCCCGAACGAGGGCAAGACCACCACCGCGGTGAATCTCGCGCTGTCGTTCGGTGCGGAGCGCGAGAACTCGGTCTGCCTGGTCGACGCCGACCTGCGCACGCCGCGCGTGCACCGCGCGTTCGCGGGCACGGGGGTCGTGGGCCTGGCCGAGGTGCTCGAGGGCGACGCGAAGCTGGAAGAGGCGCTGGTGCTGGTGCCAGACTCGCGCCTGATGGTGCTGCCGGTGAAGGCGATGCCGACCGCGCCGTCCGAGCTCTTGAGCTCGCGCGCGATGCGCGAGCTCGTGGCCGAGCTGCACACGCGCTTCCACACCGTGATCTTCGACGCGCCGCCGGTGCTGGGCCTGCCCGACACCGTGACGCTCGTCGACCTGTGTGACTCGGCGCTGTTCGTGGTGGGCGCGGGCCGCTCGCCGCGCGACGAGGTCGAGTCGGCGCTCGAGCGCCTCGACGCGAACAAGGTGATCGGCGTGGTGCTGAACCGCTGCGCCAAGCACGAAGTCGGCTATCTGGGCGCCTACGGCTACGGGAAGTCCTGACCACGAAGTCCTGACGCACGCGAGCTCGACGAGATGAAGGTTTTCGCGGCAATCCTGATCATCCCCTGGCTCTTCGCGATGGTTCTGACGCCGGCGACGATCGCGTTCGCGCACCGCTTCGACCTGCTGGACCGGCCGACCGCGCGCAAGGCGCACAAGAAGCCCGTGGCCATGCTGGGAGGCGTGGCGCTGTTCCTGGCGATGGTCCTCGGCGTCGCCGCGCTGGCGCCGTTCGTGCCGCCGCTGCGCCCGCTGCTGTTCGGCTACGGGTCGCTCGGCGCGCTGGCGCTCGGCTGCGGGCTGATGGTGGCGCTGGGTCTCTGGGACGACCTCTACGACCTCTCCGCGCTGCAGAAGGCGCTCGGCCAGATTGCGATCGCGGCGCTCACGTACTGGATGGGCTTCCAGGCCGGCGCCGTGGAGCTGCCGTTCGGCTTCGATCTCTCCGACGCCGCGCCGATCTCGTTCGCGGTCACCGTGATCTGGATCGTGGTCGTGGCGAACGCCTTCAACCTGATCGACGGCATGGACGGCCTGGCCTCGGGTGTCTCGTTGATCACCGCGCTGACCGTGTTCCTGCTGGCGAATCAGTACGGCGCGACCGTGCCCGTGATCGCGGCGCTCGCGCTGTCGGGCGCGCTGGCCGGCTTCCTGCGCTTCAACCTGCCGCCGGCGCGCATCTTCCTGGGCGACGCCGGCGCGCTCTCGATCGGCTATCTCACCGCGGTGCTCGCGCTGGCCTCGTATCAGAAGGCGCCCGCGGCCGTGGCCTTGATCGTGCCGCTGCTCGTGCTCGGGCTGCCGCTGCTCGACACCATCCTGGCGGTGGTGCGCCGCGGCCTCTCGCACGTCTCGCAGCACGGCACCCGGGGCCTGGGGGTGCGCGAGCTGCTCTCCGCGGTGACCCGCGCCGATCGCGGCCACCTGCACCATCTGTTGCTGCGCAATGGACTGTCGGTGACTCAGTCACTCCTGGTCCTGTATGCGATCTGCGTCGCGCTGGCGGCGATCGGCTTCGAGACGCGTGCGTTCGCGAGCGATCTGCGCTTCGGCATCTTCGGCGTGCTGGTCGCGGCCGGCTACGGCGCGCTGCGCCTGCTGGAGCGGCGCGCCTCGCGCATCGAGGCGGACGCCGCGCGTGCCGCGTTGGCCAGTGCCGAAGAGATCACGCCCGCCACCGAGCAGCGCGTAGCGGGCTGAGAGTCATGTTCGACGCGCTCGGCTACGCCTATCTCCCGTTCGCGTTCGTCGCGCTGGCGCTCATGTTCTGGCGCCCGATCGTGGCGCTCGTGTTCCTGGCCGCGATCTTCCCGCTCGACGAGGTGTCGCCGCGGCTCGGCGTGCCGGGCATCAACACCGAGACCATCCTGCTGCTCACCGCCTTCTTCGTGACCGTGCTGCGCTTCGGCCCCCGCTTCCCGCCGCTGCGCTACTCGGCGCCGGTGACCGCGTTCATCGTGGTCATGGGCATCGGCTTTGCGCTCTCGATTCCCTGGGCGCTGAAGATGACCGTGCTCGGCGGCCAGCCGGCGATCTGGGTCACGTTCAAGGAGTGGAAGAGCACCACGTTCAGCACGCTCTTCTTCTTCTCGACCTACTGGTGGTTCCAGCGCCCCGAGGATCGCCGCTACCTGCTCGAGGCGATCTCGGTCAGCGTCCTGATCTCGTGCGTGGTGGCGCTGCTCGACCTGTACGTCTTCCAGCTCACCGAGGGCGCGGGCTTCGGGCGCGCGACCGGCCTGCAGGGCGACCCGAATGGCACCGGCTGCGCGATCGGCTCGATGATGTTCGCGTCGCTCTATCTCGCGTTCTACGCCGGCAACGACCTGCCGCGGGTGCGCCGCATCTTCCACTTCGGCGTCTACCTGCTCGCGTTCGTGACCGTCGTGCTCAGCCAGTCGCGCGGCAACTACGTCGCGCTCGTCGCCGCGCACCTGCTGTTCTTCGGGCTGGTGAGCCGCACGCTGCTCCTGGCCAGCGTGGTGTCGTTGGCGCTGTTCTCGACGGTGGCGTTCCCGCTGCTGCCGTCGGTGATCCGCGAGCGCATCGAGATGACGGTCGGCACGGGCTCGGGCTACCGCGTCGCCGGCGCCGAGTATGTCGAGGGGTCGACCGCGCAGCGCCTGGTGTTCATCCGGACGGGCTACGACATGTTCCGCACCTCGCCGCTCTGGGGCCGCGGGTTGAACTTCTTCTTCTTCCGCACGCCCGAGTTCAGCGCGAAGTACGGAAGCCTGGACCAGAGAGACGCCCACAACCTGGTGATCAAGATGGGCGTCGAGATGGGGCTGATCGGCCTGGGCGCGCTGTTCTGGATGTGGCTCGCGGTGCTGTGGTGCGGCTGGCAGCTCTGGCGCTCGAACGCCGTGGACTACCGGCTGGGCGCGGTGGCGCTGGCCTCCGGGGTGCACGTGATCCTGGCGAGTCTCTCGACCAACTCGTTCCTCACGACGAGCTCGGTCTCGGCGAATTTCTGGATCGTGTTCGCGATGTCGGCGCGCGCCTACGTCTCGCGCGCGGCGGTCAGGGACTCGGCGCCGGCACTTTCGCCGGCCGCCGGCAGGTGGCGCAGGTTCTCCCAGAGGCCGAGCGCCGCCGCATCCCAGCTGTAGTGAGTGCGAATCAGCTCGGCGCCCGCGGCGCCGAGCGCGCGCCGGCGCGCGGGCTCGTTCAAGAGCGAGAGCGCCGCGCGCGCGATCTCTTCCGCGCCGTCCGCGACCAGCGCGTGAGTCCCCGGCTCGAGCCGGTCGAAGCCGTCACAGGTGACTCGGCTCGCGACCACGGCTTTGCGCATGGCGAGCGCGCCCTGCAGCTTGTTCTTCATGCCGGTGCCGAAGCGCAGCGGGCTCACGATCACGGTGGCGCGCGCGAGATAGGGGCGGACGTCGGGCACGAAGCCGGTCACGATCACGCGCCGGCCGTCCTGGAGCACGCGCAGCGCCTCGGGCGGATCGGGACCGACGACGATCGCGCGCGCGTCCGGCCGCGCGCGCCAGACCAGCGGCATGATGTCGCGCACCAGGTGCAGCGCGGCGTCGGCGTTGGGCGGGAAGGCCAGGCTGCCGAAGAACAACAGGTCGTAGGGCGCCTCGCTCTGGTCACTCACGCTCTCGGGCGCGAAGTAGGCGACGTCGGCGCCGTCGATCACGTTCGCGATCTCGACGTCCGGCAGGCGCTGGCGCACCGCCGCGATGTCGGCGCTCGAGTTCAGCACCGCGCGCCCGACGCGGCGCATGCCGAAGCGCTGGAAGCGGCGCAGCGCGGGCAGGTCGAGGCGCAGCTTCGTACGCTCCCACGGAGGGAGTGTCTCGTCCAGCGCCACGCGGCGCTCCGTGGCGAGCACGGGTGAGTCGACCAGGTCCCAGAGCGTGGAGCGCCACAGCTCGCGCGGCACGTGCTGCAGAGTGTCCCGCTCCCAGCAGTAGAACACGACCGGTCCGTGTGCGCGCACCAGCGCGCGCACCCGCGCGTGGGCGGCGCGGCGCACTGCGGGGTCGCGGAAGCGCAAGTCGAACTGCGGCAGCCCCGCCACCAGGGTTGCGAGCTTGGCCCAGGCCGAGGCGTCGTTGCGGCGGTAGAAGGCGGTGGTCGAAGCGAAGATCGGCCGCAGCGCGGGATGCTCGCGGAAGCGCTCCCACTCTTCGGGTGACTGGCCGACCACGCCGAGCAGGTGCACCGGCGTGCGCTCGGCGATCCGCTTCAACAGCTGGTAGGGACGCGGGGTGCCGGGCTCGGGCGGGATCGGAAAGACGCTCCCGACCACCGCGACCACGGCGGGACGGGGCTCGCTCTCGCCGGACAAAGCTAGGAGGCCGGCGCGCGGCCGTAGTCGTCTTCGATGCGGACCACGTCGTCGATCTCGGGGCTCGAGACCTCGCACAGCTCGCAGTCCGAGACCGCCTCGAAGCGGTGACGCCGGCCGGGCGCGATGCGGCGGCTCGCGCCGGGCGCCAGCTCGGTGACCTCGAGCTGGCCGGCGTCGTTCTCGAGCGTGAGCCGCAGGGTTCCGCGCAGCACGTAGATCGCTTCGTCCTTCTGGCGGTGGAGCTGCAGCGACAGCCGCTTGCCCGCGCGGATCGCCAGAATCTTGCCCAGGTAGCGGGGAGTCTCGGCCCAGATCTCCTCGTGTCCCCAGGGTTTTTCGACTCGCCGCGACATCGCTGCGCAGCGTATCAAATTTACTTCGTTCGCCTAACGGCTCACTGCGCGCGCCTCCGGCGCTTGCCCGCCTCGCTCAGGGCGGCCTTCGCTCGGCTCACTCTCATGCAAACTTGCGGGTCTCTTGCCGGTGAGTAGCCAAACACCCCTTTGTGGCGGGCGTCTACACACCCGCGCAGTTGGCGCGAAAGTGAGCCGGCCCCGCAAGGGAACCGGAGCGCGGGTAGGGTGCCCGCGCGATCAACCGGAGCGCGGGTAGGGTGCCCGCGCGATCAACCGGAGCGCGGGTAGGGTGCCCGCGCGATCAACGGTACGGAGTAGAATTGGCACGCTTGTAGCAAGGTCCGACGCCGGATCCGCCTCCGCCAAACCGGCCCCTTGCGAGCCCCCCATGAAGCCAGTGCAGAGAGTATTGATCGTCGATGACGACGCGAGCGCGCGCGACTGGCTCGCGGCGTTCATGCGTTCGCGCGGCCTCGTGCCCGTGACCGTCGGCTCCGGCGAGGAGGCCGTCGAGGAGCTGCGCCGCGCGGCGCCCGACGTGGTGACTCTCGATCTCGTGCTTCCCGGCATGGACGGAATCGCGACGCTGCGCGCGCTGAAGGCCGCGAACGCGCGCGTGCCGGTGATCGTCCTGTCGGGCGTCGGCACGACTCAGGCGATCGTCGAGGCGCTGCGCTTCGGCGCGGCCGACTTCCTGCGCAAGCCGTTCGAGGTCGAGGAGCTCGAGATCGCCCTCGACAAAGTGCTGGCGCGCGCCGCGCTCGAGGCCGAGAGCGGCCCGCGCGTGCGCTTCTCCGACGGAGCGTTCGGTGCCGCGCCCGCGCCGCTGTTCGCGGGTGAGAGCCCCAAGATGCGCGCGGTCGACGACATGATCGACCACGTCGCGGACACCGACATCACCGTGCTGATCCGCGGTGAGAGCGGCACCGGCAAGGAGCTGGTCGCGCGCACGCTGTGGTCGCGCTCGAACCGGGCGCGCAAGCCGTTCGTGAAGGTGAACTGCGCCGCGCTGCCGCACGAGCTGCTCGAGAGCGAGCTCTTCGGCTACGAGAAGGGCGCGTTCACCGGCGCGCACAAGCGCAAGCTCGGCAAGTTCGAGATCGCGAACGGCGGCACGATCTTCCTGGACGAGATCTCCGAGATGCACCCGAGCCTGCAAGCCAAGCTCTTGCAGGTGCTGCAGGACGGTCAGTTCTCGCGGCTCGGCGGCGCGGGCGACGTGGCCGTCGACGCGCGCGTGGTCGCCGCGACCAACCGCCAGCTCGAGGCGGCGGTGCGCGAGGGCAGCTTCCGCGAGGATCTCTTCTATCGCCTGAACGTGGTCACGATCCAGCTCCCGCCATTGCGCGAGCGCCGCGACGAGATCCCGTTGCTCACCGATCACTTTCTCGACCGCTACGCGCGCGAGTACGGCAAGGATCCGAAGCCGCTGGCCGACGAGGTGCGCGCCGCGTTCATGGCGCACGACTGGCCGGGCAACATCCGCGAGCTCGAAAACCTGGTGAAGCGGATCGTGGTGTTGGGCGACGCCGGGCCCGTGGTTCACGAGCTGCGCGCGCGCCGGCCCGCCCCGGTCGCGCCCTGTGCGCCCGCGCCGAGCACCTCTTCCGGCGAGCTCGATCGCTATCTCGCTGGTGAAAGCCCGCGGGTGAGTCTGAAGCGGGTCGCCCGCGAGGCCGCACAGGTCGCCGAAGCGCGTCTCATCGCCCGAGTCCTGCAGCGCACGCGGTGGAATCGCAAAGAGGCCGCCGCAATTCTGCAGATCAGCTACAAGGCCTTGCTGTACAAGATGAGGGACGCGGGCCTCTCGGACGCTCCGTAGCCCAGCCACCCCGACCAGGAGACGAACGATGCCCCCTCGACCTTCCCCCGCGACCCTCCTTCTGCGCGCGCTCGCCGTGCTCGCGCTCGCGGGGTGCGGGCAGACGCTGCGCCAGCAGCCCACCGCCGAGCAGCTCGAGCAGAGCGCCGCCGCCGCGCAGGCCGACTACATCATCGGGGCACAGGACGTGCTTGCGATCAACGTCTGGAAAGAAGAGCCGCTCTCGCTGAGCCAGGTCGAAGTGAGACTCGACGGCAAGATCTCGGTGCCCTTGATCGACGACATCCAGGCTGCGGGACTCACGACCGGCCAGCTCAAGGACGCGATCACCGAGAAGCTCAAGGATTACGTGACCGCGCCGCAGGTGACCGTGATCGTGGTCAAGGTCGGCTCGAAGAACGTGTTCGTGCTGGGCGAAGTGAATCGCCAGGGCGCGATCCCGCTGCAGCCCGAGATGCGCGTGCTCGACGCGATCGCGATCTCGGGCGGCTTCAGCGCGTTCGCAGGCAAGAGCCGCGTGAAGATCATCCGTGGTCACGGCTCACAGCCCGCCGAGTTCATGTTCGATTACAACGCTTTCGTCGACGGCGAGAACGTCGCGCAGAACATCCTGCTGTTGCCCGGAGACCAGATCATTGTTCCCGAAGAACGCCCGTTCTGGCGCTAGCCTCGCGCTCGCGGCGCTCTCGCTGTGTCTCGCGCCGGCGCTCGCCCGCGCGGGCGAGAAGGCGGAGATTCGTCCCTCGATCATCGTCGAGCAGGACTACGACGACAACATCTTCAACGTCCCCAACGGCGATCCCAACCACAAGGGCAGCCCGATCACGATCATCCGGCCGACGCTCAACCTGGAGAGCAACGGCACGCTCGGCCGCTACTACCTCGACGGCTGGCTCTCGAGTCACACGTTCTGGGACGAGAGCGAGCTGTCGGGCGTCGACCGCGGCATCGGCGGCGGGCTCGACCGCACGATCTTCCCGCGCCTGAGCATCTTCGGCGACGGCAGCTACCAGAGACTCGCCGCGCACGCCGAGATCCGCGCGCCGAACGAGACCAACTTCATCACGCCCGCTCCCGGCACCGGCAGCGAGCCGGTGATCATCCCGGGCGAGCTGATCGAAGGCAGCATCCCGAACGTCGACCTGGCGCAGGGTGAGCTCGGCGCCCGCTACCTCCTGACTCCGCTCGACAAGCTCACGCTCTCGGGCGGGCCGTATCTCATCGATTACCTCGGCAGCCAGGCCGGCCGCACCGATCTGCGCGACCGCAGCGGCTGGTTCACGCGGCTGGGGCTGGCGCACAGCCTGACCTATCTCGACACGATCTCGTTCGAGCTGGGCGCGAGCTCGACCGACACCGACGACGCGATCTTCCGCAACGTCCCCGTGAACGACCCGTTCGACCCGCACCTGGTGCCGGTGAACACGGGCAAGGACCAGAGCGACCTGCAGAGCTTCACGATCGGCTGGGACCGCAACTGGAACGAGCTGTGGGTCACCCACTTCGAGATCGGCGTACGCCGCCTGGACAGCACCACCAAGAACGCGCAGCGCGAGGTGAGTCGCGTCGGCCCCGCCAGCATCCCCGGCAGCGGCGACTCTCTGGGCGTGGCGCAGTTCACCGACTTCGTCCCCACCGACTTCGAGTCGGTCGGCCCGGGCATCATCGGCTCGCTCACGATCCGCCGCGCGCTGCCGCGCGGCCGCGCCGAGCTCAGCTACCAGCGCGAGACCCGCACCACCTCGAGTCTGTTCAGCTCGGACGTGAACGTCGACAGCCTGGCGCTGGCGTACATCCACAACCTCGCCGCGCACGCCACGCTGGGAATCACGGCCACCTACGAGCACTACAAGACCGTGAACGACAACCCCCAGATCACGGGCGCCGAGTACGTGCAGAACTCGTTCAACCCGATCACCGGCCCCTCCTTCACCTGCCCCACCGGAAGCCTGGTGCTGATCGGCTCGGGCGCGAACAAGGGGGGACAGTGTCAGATCGGAAACAGCTCGCGCTTCCAGAGCGACGCCCTCTACGGCGAGGCGCGCATCGACTGGCAGTTGCGCAAGCGCTTGTCCACCTTCGTGACCTTCCGCTACACGCAACGGACGGGGGATGTCCAACTCTTCGGGCCCGCCTACAACAAGTTCAACGTCGGCGTCGGCTTCAGTTGGGACTTCAGCATGGCCTACTAGCCGGGTCCTGGTGACCGGCGGCGCCGGCGCGATCGGCTCGGTGCTGGTCGACGCGCTGCTCGAACAGGGCGCCCAGGTCGCCGTTCTGGACTCGTTCCACGAGTTCTACCCGCGCGCACGCAAGGAGCGGAATCTGGACCGCGCGCGGCGCGCGCCCGGCTTCGCGGGCGTGCTCGAGGGCGACGTCCGCGACGACGACTTCGTGTCGAAGGGGATCGCGCGCTTCGCGCCCACGGCGCTGGTCCACCTGGCCGCGCGCGCCGGCGTGCGCCCGAGCGTCGACGACCCAGTCAGCTACGCCGACGTGAACCTGCGCGGCACGCAGATCGTGCTGAACGCCGCCGCGCGCAGCGGAGTCGAACGCTTCGTGTTCGCGTCGTCCTCGAGTGTCTACGGCGAGCGTCCGCGGGGCGAGTTCACCGAGGACCTCGCCGCCGATCGCCCGCTCTCGCCCTACGGCGCCACCAAGCGCGGCGGCGAGCTGTTGTGCCACGCGGCGCAGGCGACCACCGGCATGGCGGTGACCTGCCTGCGCTTCTTCAACGCCTACGGCCCGCGCATGCGCCCGGACCTCGCCATACACAAATTTGCGACGCTCATGCTGGCGGACCAGCCGCTGCCGATCTTCGGCGACGGCACGATCGAGCGCGACTTCACCTACGTGGGCGACACGGTCGATGGCATCGTGCGCGCGCTCGAGCGCGCGCGCGGCTTCCACACCTACAACCTGGGGCGCGGCCAGCCGGTCACGGTGAACGAGATCGTGTCTTCGCTCGAGCGCGTGCTCGGGCGCCGCGCGCGCCGCGAGCTGCTCCCGCCGCAGCCCGGGGACCTGCCGCGCACCTGGGCGTCGGTGGCGCTGGCCCGCGCCGAGCTGGGCTACGCTCCCAAGGTCGATCTCGACGACGGCATCGGGCGCTTCGTGGCTTGGCTGCGCGAAGACGGCGAGTGTGTCGCAGAGTGACTTCCGGACGGGCTCGTAGCCGCTTGCGAATCCTGCCGCGGCGCCTGCCCGCGCTGGTGTCGTACACGGCGCTGGTGCTGTTCCTGTCGGCCCTGCCGGGCCGCCGGGTGGCGCGCTGGGGACTGACTCCCTACCAGCTCGACCTGCTGCACATTCCGCTGTTCGCGGGCTTGGCAGTGGTCACGATCTGGGCGATCGTCGGTCCGCGCAGGCAGCGGGCGTGGGGGGTGTTCCTGGGAATCACGCTGTTTGCCGCGGCCGATGAAATTCTGCAGCTCTGGGTACCGGGCCGGGTCGCCTCGTTCGCGGACTTCGCGCGCGACGCGCTCGGCGCGGGCATCGGAATCGCGTTCAGCGAAGGGCTCCGGCCCGTCGCGCTGGCGCTGCGCAAGGAGTCAGGACGGTGAACATCGCGGTGATCGGAACGGGCTACGTGGGTCTGGTGACCGGCGCGTGCTTCGCAGAGTTCGGCATCCACGTGACCTGCGTCGACAAGGACGCGGCCAAGATCGCGCGCCTCGAGGCGGGTGAGATTCCGATCTTCGAGCCGGGCCTCGAGGAGATCGTGCGCCGCAACGTGCACGCGGGTCTCTTGCACTTCACCACCGACGCCAAGCGCGCCGTCGAGCACTCACTCGTGATCTTCATCGCCGTGCCCACGCCGCCCAGCGCCGACGGCAGCACCGATCTCTCGTACGTCGACGAGGTGGCGAACACGATCGGCGAGCACCTCGACGGCTACAAGGTGGTGGTCACCAAGAGCACCGTGCCGGTGAAGACCGCGGAGCGCGTGCGCCGCACGATCGCCGAGGCCGCCGCGCGCGCCGGGCGCGAGGGCGTGCGCTGCTCGGTCGCCTCGAACCCCGAGTTCCTGCGCGAGGGCAGCGCGGTCGAGGATTTCATGCGCCCCGACCGCGTGGTGATCGGCGCCGAGGATCCCGAGGCGGTCGCGATCCTGAAGGACTTGTACAAGCCGCTGAACCTGATCGAGGTGCCGTTCGTGTTCACGAACGTCGCCACCGCCGAGCTGATCAAGTACGCGAGCAACGCCTTCCTGGCCACCAAGATCAGCTTCATCAACGAAGTGTCTGCACTGTGCGAGGCGGTCGGCGCCGACGTGCACGACGTGTCTCGCGCGATGGGCCTCGACGGCCGCATCGGCCGCAAGTTCCTGCACCCGGGGCCGGGCTACGGCGGCTCGTGCTTCCCCAAGGACACGCTGTCGCTGGTCCAGTTCAGCCGCGAGTTCGGCGTCGAGCAACGCATCGTGTCGGCCACGGTCGCGGCCAACAAGGCCCAGCAGGAGCGCATGATCGAGAAGGTCGAGCGCATGCTCGGCGGCGTCTCGGGCAAGACGCTGGGCGTGCTCGGTCTCTCGTTCAAGCCCAACACCGACGACGTGCGCGAGTCACCGGCGATCTGGGTGAGTCAGGAGCTGGCGCGGCGCGGCGCCCACCTGCGCTGCTTCGACCCGCAGGCGATGGAGAACGCGGCGCGCGAGCTCGAAGGCGCGATCTTCTGCGAGGATCCCTACGACACCGCCAAGGGCTGCGACGCGCTGCTGTTCCTCACCGAGTGGAACCAGTTCCGCAAGCTCGATCTCGGGCTGTTGAAGGAGCGCTTGCGCCAGCCCGTGATCGTGGACATGCGCAACATCTGCGAGCCGGCGGAGATGAAGCGGCTCGGCTTTCGCTACACCGGAGTGGGCCGATAGCGCCGCGCGCGCCGCTCTTGCCGGTGGTGCTGGCGGGCGGCGCGGGGACGCGCTTCTGGCCGGCCAGTCGCCGCGCGGTTCCCAAGCCGTTCGTGCCGCTGGTCGGCCGCCGTACACTGATCGGCGACACGCTCGAGCGGCTGCGCCTGCTCGCGCCCGCGCCGCGCACGACCGTGGTCTCGGCCGAGGCGCTCGGCGCCGCCACGCGCCGCGCGTTGCGCGCGTACCCGGGCACGCGGCTCCTGCTCGAGCCGGTCGCGCGCAACACAGCGGCGGCGATCGCCTGGGCCGCGGCCGAGGCGCTGGGCCGCGGTGACTCAGGCGTGATCGGAGTGTTTCCCGCCGATCACTACATTCCCGACGCGCGCGCCTTCGCGCGCGCCGTGCGCGTGGGCGCTGCGGCGGCCGCGGACGGCGAGCGAGTGGTGCTGTTGGGCATCGAGCCCGCGCGCCCGGACACCGGCTACGGCTACCTGCGACTCACTCGCGGGGCGCGCGGCGCGGTCGTGCCCGTGGCGCGTTTCGTCGAGAAGCCCGACGCCGCGCGCGCGCGCCGCTTCGTCGCCGACGGCGGCTACCTGTGGAACGCGGGCATGGTGCTGGCCCGGCCCGAGCGGATCCTGGCCGAGACGAAGCGGCTCTCGCCCGAGGTCTGGGACGCCCTCGGCCCGACGCTGGAGCGGATCGCCGGCGGCGCGCGTGTCGCGCGCGCGGCGCTGGCCCGGGCCTACCGCGCGGTGCGGCCGCTCTCGTTCGACTACGCCGTGCTGGAGCGCAGCCGGCGCGTCTTCGCCTTGCGCGGTCGTTTCGCCTGGAGTGACCTCGGCAGCTGGGACGCGCTCGGGACGCACCTGCCCGTCTTAGAAGGCAATCAGGTGCATGCAGCGGCGCCACCCGTCCTCCTGGACGCGCAACACAATGTCGTGTGGAGCTCGACCGATAAGACGGTCGCGCTACTGGGCGTGAGGGATCTGCTTGTGATCCAGACCACCGATGCACTGCTGGTCTGTGCTAACCATCGGGCGCAAGACGTTCGAAAGGTCGTGGACGAGCTCGCTCGCCGCGGACGCGACGATCTCCTGTGAGCGCTAGAGATCTCGCAGAGGGTGTACTGCGATGAAAGACCGCAACGAAGCTCTGCGCGCGATCCCCTTGTTTCGCGATCTGGGCGAAAAGGATCTCGCCGACATCGCGGGACTGCTGATCGACCGCAAGTTCCCGCGCGACGCCGTCATCTACGAGGACGGCTCGATCGGCGATTACATGTACATCATCCAGGAAGGCCAGGTGAAGGTCACCAAGATGTCCGAGGACGGCCGCGAGAAGATCCTCGAGATCCTCGGGCCGGGTGACTTCCACGGCGAGATGGCGCTGCTCGACCGCGCGCCGCGCTCGGCCTCGGTGAAGACCACCACCCCGTGCCTTTTGCTCGCGCTGTCGCGCCAGGACTTCCTGGGCCTGTTGAAGCAGAACCACGAAGTCACGCTCGAGCTGATCCGCGTGCTGGCGCGCCGGCTGCGCGAGACCGACGAGCAGATCAAGGGGCTCCTGTTCGAGCGCGTCGAGGGCCGCACGCGCCGCCTGCTCGCGCGCCTGGCCAAGGAGCCGGTGGCCGAGCGCGAAGACCGCATGGCGACCGCGCCCATCACCCACCAGCAGCTCGCCGACCTGGTCGGGACCAGCCGCGAGACCATCACCCGGGTGGTGAAAGAGCTGAAAGACGAGGGCTGGCTCGAGCAAGAGGGCAAGCGCTACCTGGTGCCCTCCGCGGACGCGACGTCCGAGTAGGCTTCGCCCCGGCCGCTTCTCCCGTCTAAATCACGGCTCTCGGGCTATCATGCTCGAGATTCGGGCGAAAGCCCTTTGAGGGGAGAATCCTGTGAGAACCCGGGCTGCCGCCGTCGTTGGTTTCGTCGCGCTGCTGATCGTGATCAGCGGCTGCCAGTCTCGCGAGGCCCGCATCGCGGAGCGCCGCAAGGCGTCGCAGGAGTACTTCGACAAGAAAGAGTGGGCCGACGCCAAGATCGCGCTCCTCAACCTGTTGAAGCTCGCCCCGAACGACGGCGACGCGCACTACCAGATGGCCGAGACCCTGTGGAACCTGCAGGAGTACGGCGACTCGCTCTGGCAGTACAAGGAGGCGTCGCGCCTCCAGCCGGAGAACGCGGCCTGGAAGCTGAAGCTCGCGCAGATCGAATTCGTGGCGCGCGACTACGACGGCTCGCTCGAGAACGTGACCGCGCTGCTCGAGAAAGACCCGAAGAACATCGACGCGCTGCTCCTGCGCGGCGGCCTGAAATCGGTGAAGGGCGACCTGGACGGGCTGCTCGAGGACGTGGATGCCGCGCTCGCGATCAACCCGCAGCACGAGGCCGCGCTGGCGCTGCGCGCGCAGGCGCTCGGCCGCAAGGGCGACGTCGCCGGCGCCGAGGACTCGTTGCGCAAGCTCGTCGAGGCCAAGCCTTCGGCCGCGAATCACACGAGCCTGGCGCGCTTCCTCGCGATCACCGGCAAGAACGACGAGGCGTTGAAGGAGCTCGAGACCGCGATCTCGGTCGCGGAGACCCCCGCGGAGCGCACCTCGGTGCGGCTGTTCCTGACCAACTTCTACATGAATCAGAACCAGAACGACAAAGCCGAGCAGGTGCTCTTGCAGGCGCGCGACGACTCACCCACCGACTCGAACGTGCTGCTCACGCTGGCGCGCTTCTACTACGCGTCGGGCAAGGCCGAGAAGGCCGAGCAGATGCTCGAGGAGGGCGTGAAGGCGAAGCCCAAGGACGTCGACCCGCTGCTGGTCCTGGCCGACTACCACCGCCGCACCGGCGCCATGGACAAGGCGCTCTCCGACATCGACCGCGCGATCGCGATCGATCCCAAGAGTGAGTCCGCGCGGCTGCGCAAGGCCGAGCTGATGGTCGATCAGAAGGGCGAGTCCGCCAAGCCCTCGCCCGAGGCCTGGGCGATCGTGCGCGACGTGCTGAAGCAGAACCCGAAGAGCGTGCTCGGCCTGTTCACCGAGGGGAAGTTCTATCTGCTCGACCAGAAGTACCAGGACGCCGCGACCAGCTTGCGGCGCGTGATCGACGAGCAGCCGAACGCCTCGGCGCACGTGCTGCTCGGCACCGCCTATCTGGCGCAGCACTCGAACGAGCTCGCGCGCAGCGAGTTCCAGCAGGCGCTGCAGCTCGACGCGCAGAACCTGCCCGCGCGCAGCCAGCTCGCGGCGCTGTATCTCGACACCAACGAGAACGAAGGTGCGGCGCGGGAGGCGAAGGCGGCGCTCGACGCGAATCCCGACGATCTGCGCGTGGGCCTGATCTACGTCGAGGCGCTGGTGCGACTGAAGCGCAACTTCGAGGCGCGCGAGGCGCTGCACAAGATCAAGTACACCGACGACACGCCGCCCGAGATCCGGATCAAGATCGCGCAGCTCTACCGGCGCACGGGCGAGGCCAAGCAGGCGGGGCCGATCCTCGACAAGCTCCACAAGGACGACCCGACCAACTCGGCGGTGATGGCCGAGATCGCGCAGGCCGACATCGACGACCGCAAGCCCGAAGAGGCGATGACCAAGGTCGACAAGTGGATCTCCGAGCAGCCCGACAACGCCGCGCTCTACGAGATGCGCGCCAAGATCCGGCTCGGCAGCCCGGACCAGAAGGCCGACAGCTTCGACAAGGCCGAAGCCGACCTGAACACGGCGATGGAGAAGGACCCGAAACGCGTCGAGACACTGATGACGCTGGGCAAGCTCTACCGCGAGTCATGGCGCAAGCAGGGCGGCGAGAAACGGCTCGACCAGGCGATCGCCACCTTCGACAAGGCCCACACGCTGCAGCCCGACAACCCGAACATCTCGCTCGAGCTCGCGCAGCTGTGTGAGTCCGCGGGCCGCACTGAGCAGGCCAAGCAGTACTACGAGGCGGTGCTCCGGGTCGACCAGGACCAGGCGGCCGCCAAGAACAATCTGGCCTGGCTCCTGGCCAACAGCGACAACCCGAGCCCCGCCGACCTCGACCGCGCGCTGCAGCTCGCGCAGGACGCCAAGAACGCGCTGCCCAACGAGCCCAGCGTCGCCGACACGCTCGGCTGGATCATGTACAAGAAGGGCATCCCCGCCGCCGCGATCGCGCTGTTCCGCGAGGCGATCGAGAAGTACCCCGAAGGGCACCCGCTGCGCGGCACCGTCCGCTATCACCTGGCGAAGGCCTATGACCGCAACGGCGAGCGTGACCGCGCTGTCTCCGAGCTGAAGCGCGCGCTCGACGAGGTGTCGCAGTTCAACGAGCGTGCCGACGCCGAGAAGTTCCTGAAGGAGCTGCAGACGGGCTGAGCGCGGTAAAGGCGCCTCGGCCGCGTGCCGATGCGCGGCGCAGAAGGGGGAATCCATGTCCTCGCTGCGCCCCATCATGCTCGCCGTCGGACTGCTCATCCTGCCCACGCTCTGCTACGCGCAAGAGCAGGGCGAAGGTGTGACTCCGGACGGTCGGAAGGGACAGATCTACAAGGTCCAGAAGGGCGATACGCTCTGGGCCATCTCGCAGAAGTATCTCGGCACGCCCTGGATCTGGCCGTCGGTCTGGAAAGAGAACGAGGCCAAGGTCGCCAACCCCCACTGGATCTACCCGGGAGACCTGATCTGGATCTCCTCGGGCTCGATGCGCAAGCTGACTCCGGAAGAGGCGGCGCGGCTGGCTGCGGCCGGCGGCCAGGCGGCACCCGCCGAGCCGGCGCCCGCGGAGGCGCCGGCGGCGCCCGAGGCGCGCCAGGTCCCGCAGGAGACCGCGGAGCCCGACCCGTTCGCGTCGCTCGATTCGGCGGACGTGGCGGGCGAGGTCAAGGTCGAGGTCCCGACACTTCAGGGTGTCAGCTTCGTGACTGCCGACGAGATGAAGGCCGCTGGCGCCGTCATGGGCAATCACGACGAGAACATCTGGATGTCCCAGGGCCAGCGCACGATCCTGTCGGTCGGCGAAGGCCAGGGTCACGTGGGCGACGCCTTCACGGTATTCCGCGTGCGCCACGAGCTGCGCCACCCGGCGACCGGCGAGAGGCTCGGCTACTTCGTGCAGGTGCTGGGCAAGGCCGAGATCACGCAGCTCTATCCCGAGACGAGCTGGGCGCGCATCATCACCTCGTGGGCGGAGATCCAGCCCGGTGACCGCGTGCTGCCGTTCGTGGAGGAGCCGCAGGCGATCACCGAGGTGCGCAGCGGCAACACCGTGCACGGCACGATCGTCGCGTTCCAGCCCTATCGCCAGCGCACCGGCGCCGGTGACTTCGTGATCCTGGACGCAGGCACCAAGCAGGGCATGGTCCCCGGCCGGCGCCTGGTCGTGTTCCGACCCTCGAGAGAGGTGCGCGATCCGTTGACGAAGGAGCTGTTGATGGTTCCGGACGACGTGATCGGCGACCTGTTCGTGGTGAAGTCGGGCGAGGGCACGTCACTCGCGCTGGTGACCAAGTCCGAGCGCGACCTGCACGTCGGCGACAGCTTCCGGAACTCGCGCTAGAGGACCGACTCAGCGCGTCTTGCGGCTCTCTTCCTCGGCGTGGCGTTGGATGAACGCCTGCGCCGCGGCCATGGCGTCGCCCATGAACTTGGGCGCGCCGTCGCCGGCGAACGCGAGCGACGCTTCGCGCGCGCGGTTCGAGCCGACGGCCAGGCGCGGAGTCACGTAGCGTGCGAACAGCTCGTAGGACTTCTTCGTGGTCTCGAAGTCCGCCCAGTTGTGCGCGAGCTGCAGGAACGCGCCGAAGCCGCCGGTCTTCTTCTCGAGTCTCTCGAGCAGCGCGACCGCGTCGTCGGGCGTGCCGATCACGGCGCGGCCCGACTCGACCAGGCCGTCGACCAGGTCACCGCTCGGCGCGGGGTTGCCGAAGCCGGCCGGGCTGATCCGGTTGAAGTAGGCCGCCCACTTCTCGATCCCGAACTGCACGTTCTTGCGCGCCTGCTCGCGGGTTGCGGCGATGTGCACGGGCGCGACCAGCCGCAGGTCGGCGCGGTCCATCTGCGCGCCGCGTTCGGCCGCGAAGTCACATGCCACCTTCCAGTTGATGCCCAGCGCGTCGAAGCCGTCGGGCTGGGTCGAGGCCACGCACAGCATGCCCAGCCCGTAGCGCCCGGCCGCGCGGCCGCCCGAGGGCGTGACCGTGCTCGCCACCGCCACGTGCGGGCGCGGGCGCGTGAACGGGCGCAGCTGGCAGCGCGCGTCGCGCAGCTCGAACCACTCGGTCTTGGCGGTGACCGTCTCGCCCGCGAGCAGCCGCAGGATCACCTCGAGTGACTCGACCATGCGATCGCGCTGCTTCGCGACCGGGATGCCGAGCATGTGCGCGTCGGAAGGCAGGAGTCCCGGGCCCACGCCGAACATGGCGCGCCCGCGGGTCATGTGGTCGAGCTGGATCATCCGGTCCGCCACCATCAGCGGGTTGTGGTACGGCAGCGAGATCACGCCGGTGCCCAGCTTGATGCGCTGCGTGCGCTCGGCTGCGGCGGCGATGAAGAGCTCGGGCGAGGCGATGATCTCGTAGCCCGCCGAGTGGTGCTCGCCGATCCAGGCCTCGTCGTAGCCTACGCGGTCGAGAAACTCGACCAGCTCCAGGTCGCGCCGCAGCGCGAGTGTCGGGTCCTCGTCGACGGGGTGGAACGGGGCCAGGAAGATGCCATTGCGCAGCGGTTGGTCCGGCATGGCCGCAAGTGTATCTGAGATCGGGTACCCTCCGCCCCGATGACCTCTCGGGCGTGGCTGTTCGTGCCGGGCGACAGCGAGCGCAAGCTCGCCAAGGCCGAGGCGATCGGGTCGGACGTCTTGATCCTCGACCTCGAGGACGCGGTCGCGGCCGAGCGCCGGTCCGCGGCGCGCGGCTTGGTGCGCGAGTATCTCGCGGCGCGGCCGGCGAACACCGGCGCGCGGCGCTCGGAGCTCTGGGTGCGCATCAATCCGCTGTCGTCGCCCGACGCGCTGCTCGACCTCGCGGGGGTCATGCCGGGGGGGCCGGACGGCATCGTCGTGCCCAAGACCGAATCGGGCGCACAGGTGGCCGTGCTCGCTCACTATCTCGACGCGCTCGAGGCGCGCGAGGGCATCCGCGCCGGGCGCACGCGCGTCGTGCCGGTCGCCACGGAGACCGCGGCCGCGGTGTTCCAGCTCGGCAGCTACACGGGAGTCACTCCGCGGCTGGCCGGGCTCACCTGGGGCGCCGAGGACCTGCCGGCGGCGCTGGGCGCCAGCACCAACCGCGGCCCCGACGGCGAGCTCGCCTTCGTGTATCAGCTCGCGCGCGCGCTGTGTCTCGCGGGCGCGGTCGCCGCGGGCGTGCAGCCGGTCGACACCGTGTATCCAGACTTCCGTGACTCGGCCGGCCTCGAGAAGACCTGCGCGCGCGCGCGCATGGACGGATTCACGGGCAAGATCGCGATCCACCCCGACCAGGTCGCCGTGATCCAGAAGTCATTCAGCCCCAGCGAGGCCGAGCTCGCGCACGCGCGGCGAGTGGTCGCCGCCTTCCGCGCCAATCCGGGCGTAGGCACGGTCGGCCTCGACGGCCAGATGCTCGACATGCCCCACCTGAAGCAGGCCGAGCGCGTGCTGGCGCAAGCGGGGGAGCAGTAGGCCGGCGCGCGCAGTGAGCCGCAGGCGAACGCGGTCGATCGGACTAGGCGGCGCTCTCCGCTAGAGTCACCTCGGTCGCGAACAGCGCGCCTTCGGTGGGCGTACCC
>Ga0335080_10000186_pt1 | contig 54822 bp, 43 predicted proteins | sample Lox_Sample_34_FD_206720 | JGI IMG/M metagenome (GOLD analysis project Ga0335080, IMG submission 206720) | Soil microbial communities from Loxahatchee National Wildlife Refuge, Florida, United States - Lox_Sample_3.4 | ecosystem: Environmental > Terrestrial > Soil > Wetlands | place: USA... | reverse complement strand
TCCGCGCCTATCCGCTCAGCCAGATTGTGGGCCACGCGCTCGACCAGTCGCCGGGTGTTCACGAAGACAAGCGTGGAGCGGTTCTGCTCGACCAGTTGTACGATGCGGTCGTAGATTTCATCCCACATTTCGTTGGTGCTGACGGGACCGAGCGCACTGGCGGGGACTTCCACCGCAAGATCCAGATGCCGCTTGTGGCCGATATCGACGACGACGGGTGCCGGCCGGCCGTTCCCGGTCAGAAATTGTGCAACCTCCTCGATGGGCTTCTGGGTGGCGGAAAGCCCGATGCGCACGGGCGAATTCGCGCACAATGCCTGCAATCGCTCAAGGGACAGGGTCAGATGCGCCCCCCGCTTGTCGTCAGCGACGGCGTGGATCTCGTCGACGATCACGGTTTCGACATCGCGCAGGATTTTCCGGCTGCTCTCCGCCGTGAGCAGAATGTAGAGCGACTCGGGGGTTGTCACCAGGATGTGAGGCGGACAGCGCAGCATGGCCCGCCGCTCGTGCATCAGCGTATCTCCGGTGCGGACCGCCGCTCGAATTTGCGGCATGAGAAGGCCGCGTTCACCGGCCATCTGGAGAATCTCGCCCAGCGGGCCTTCAAGATTTTTGTGAATGTCGTTGCCCAAGGCTTTCAACGGAGAGATGTAGAGCACTTCAGTCTTGTCCTGCAGGTCGCCCGCCAGCGCCTTGCGCACCAGGCGATCGATGCAGGCCAGGAACGCCGCCAAAGTCTTTCCCGACCCGGTCGGGGCGGAGATCAAGGTCGTATGGCCGGCCAGGATATGCGGCCAGCCCTGCTCCTGGGGTTCAGTCGGCGTGCCGAATCTTTGCACGAACCAATCCCTCACCAGTGGATGAGCCCAGGCGAGAGAGGCGGGGAGGGACGACATTGCGTTTTATTGTAGCGAAGGGCACGTGTCTTCGCAAATTGTTCGCCTGGAGTGGCAAAGTTTTTTCAAACTGCTGCTGCCATTTCTCTGGCGCGCTGGGAAAAATAGAGACCGGCCTAATTACGAAACGCCCGCCACTGGCGACGGCGCCCTGCGGAATGCCGCCGAATACACCTTGAAGGCTCAAGGAAAGTGGGAGGAAGTCGCGAGCAGATACATCGGAGAACGAAGTCCGCAAATGCGGCCCTGGTATTCACATTTCAGCAGGAGCCCACGCACATCCGGGCAAGAATAAAACCCATCGGCTGTCTGCTTGGGGCGTGCTCGGGTCGACAAACCGATGGGTTTACCGTTTCTCCTTACTCACCCTGTGTTTTCAGGAGTATTTGCCAATTAAGAACACATTCTACGGAAAAAGTTCTGCCCCCCTGTGGAAATTCTTAAACTTATTTAATTTGCCTGTAAGTGCATGAATCCCAGCGGCTTACTCTGGAATGGTCGGAGGACGGGAGGCCATCAGCTCGGTGAAACGAGCGTCATTGCGCAAGCCCGAGAACTCCGGATCCTTGTAGACGTTATCGATCCCGGCGTACCCCTCCTCCATTGCCCGCCGCAGGCACTGCAGCGATCGATCGAGGACTCCCATCCTCGCATAGAGCTTAGCCAGGACGTAGTCGTAGTGAGCACGATCTGCCGGGGAAGACATCTGTGCCTGAACGCCGTTACGCGAAATGCGCTCGAATACGTCGGGATCAAGTTCCAGAGCCCGGCTGTAAGCGATGCTGGCCCGGTCAAATTCCCTCTTGGCAAAGTAAGCAGCGCCCAGATTGCTGAAGTACGAGGCAGAGCCTGCATCGATGACGATTGCCTTCTGGTAATCGCGAATTGCGCGGGCATAGCTGCCGGACAGGTATTCGATCACACCGAGGTTGTTATAGGCGATGGCGTTGCGGCGATCATGCTTGAGGGCTCTTTCAAATTCGCGTCCGGCCTCGCGATAACGCTGCAGGCCGATCTCGGTGATACCGACCTTGACATAAAGAGCCGCGCTGTCGGGCTTCTTCGCCATCGCCGCGTGGTAATAGTCCAGGGCGTCGAGAAAAGCCTTGTCGGCTCGCAACTGATCGCCTCGCGTCTCCAGCTCCGCGACGGATGCCGTGGGCGAGGGAGGCGCAGCCCGGCGAAGCATCGGCGGAGCTACTTGGACCTGAGGCGACGAGACAGTTGGGGATTGAATGCGCACGGCCGCCGGAGCGGATGCCGCAAGTAAGGCGAACGCGAAGGAATAGCCAATAACCCAACGAGCCATAAGCTCACCTCCCGACTTCAGGCGAACCCTTTGTATGTATGCTACACCCAACCGTCAAGCTACCTACCGGCGATCGTTGTCCGACGCATCCGGCGGCTTAGGCGGAGGGTTAGACGTCTTGTCATCCTTGAAGATACCCGCAATTTTGCCGAAAATGCCTTTTTTCTTCTGGGCGCTGTTGTCCGCACCATCCGCCGGCGTCTGTCCACTGGCCCAGGGTGGTTTGGGGACGTAGGGAGCCTGGCTATTCGACCCCGGGGGCAGGGCTTTGTCGCCTCCCAGGCCGAACATGCGCGAGAAGAATCCTTTCACCCCAGTAAGTTGATCGCAGGTCTGGTTTGGCTCGGTACCTGCGACGAACGCTGCAGTATAGGTTTCCGGACACGCGGGTGTGGCCAGCAGGTTGGTGCTCTTATCCAGCTGCACGTCGACTACTCCGGCCGGCTGAACGAAGGGCCTGACGTCCGAATACTGTGGCAGACTAACTGCCCTTTTCATGAACTCCGCCCAGACGGGAGCGGCGGTCTGCGCGCCGCTGAGGCGAATGTCGCTGTAGTCGTCGTATCCCACCCAAACCACACACAGAAGATTGCTGGTGTAGCCGGCAAACCAGCCGTCATGAGAAGTTCCAGTCTTTCCTGCGGCTGGCGCGGTGAAGCCACGCAGGCGAACGTCGTAAGCCGTGCCGAAGTTCAGCACTCCCTCCATCATATTCGTCATGACAAAGGCCACGCGGGGATCAAGCACCTGCCGGCGTTCCGCTCTGAATTGGGTCACCATGTCGCCTTCGGCGTTGCGCACGGAATTGACGAGGAGCGGCGAGAGCCGGACTCCGCTGTTGGCGAAGATGGTATACGCCGCAGTCATGTCGATAGGAGTCGCGTCGTACGCGCCCAGAGCCATGGCCGGGGTGGCCCGAACTGAGGTAACTCCCGCCTGCTTCGCGAGGTCTGCGACCTTATCGTAACCCACCTCTTCCGCCAGTTTGACGGTGGCGTTGTTCAGCGACAGAGCCAACGCGTAACGCGCAGTGACATCGCCGTGATACTCCTCTTTGTAGTTCCTCGGCTCGTAGATCTGGTCCCCGTAAGCAAACGTGCTCGGCTGATCGGTAACCATGGAGGCGGGAGTAAACACCGGGCTGCCTCCGTCGACCGCCGTATTCATCGCCGCCGCGTAAACGAACGGTTTAAAGATCGACCCGGTGGGCCGTTTGGCCACAGCGTGATCCAATTGGCTGAAGGCGTAGTTGCGTCCGCCCACCAGGGCCAGCACTTCGCCGGTATGCGGATTCATTGCGACCAGCGCTACCTGCGCCTGGGGCCCGGGAGCGACCTTGGTCTCGAACTTTCCTTTGCCGATCTGAATTCGTTTGGTGCGCCGCTTGGTGACTTGCTCATCGACCAGCTTGATCCCGGTTTCGACGGCCTGGGCAGCCGCCTTTTGCAGATCGGGATCGAGCGTGGTGTAGATGCGGTAAGACTGCTCGTTCAGTTCGCGCTCGTTGATCTTATTGATGAGCATGTCCCGGACAAGGTCAACGAAATAGGGCGCATCGCTGGCCTCAACATTCGGCGGCGCCAGTTTCAGCGGTGTAGCTTTGGCTTTGTCGGCGTCCTGCCGGCTGATGGCATGGGTCTCGACCATGCTGTCGAGGACCAGGTTGCGGCGTTCCAGCGCTCGATCGGGATGGCGGTATGGAGACAAGTAACTCGGTCGCTGGATGATGCCCGCCAGCAAGGCTGCCTCGGGCAAGGTAATATCCTTCAGATCCTTATTGAAGTAAGCCCGCGATGCCTCTGCGAAACCGCTGATGGCAAACGAACCGCGCTGGCCCAGGTCGACCCAGTTGGCATAAAACTCGAAGATCTGCTGCTTGCTGAACTTCTGTTCCAGTTCCTCGGCAATCAGCATCTCGACCAGCTTGCGCTTCAGGGTTTTCTCCGGGGTCAGGAAGAATCCCCTCGAGAGTTGCATGGTGAGGGTCGAACCGCCCTGCTCGTGGCGCTCGTGCATGATATCGATCCACCCGGCTTCAATCATGCGGAAAAAGTTGACGCCACTATGCTGGAAGAATCGCCGGTCTTCGATCGCCAATACCGCATCCACCATTACTTTCGGAAGCTGATCGTATTTCACTACCTGGCGCTTCGAGCGTTGATCGGCGTCAAACAACGCCGCGATCATCTGGGGCTCCAGTTCGTAGGCCTCGAGGTCTCCCGACTTGCCGGTGATGCTCTGCACCTGGTCGCCTTGAATGCGAACCGTCGCCGGCTCCGGACTGTGGTAGGACTGGCTTCCCGGCTTGATTTCAATCCCGTCCTTCAACAGGCGGTAGGAGCCCATGGGGGAGTTGCCGTCTTCGGTATAGCCGGCGCGGCGAAGCTGGGCGGCAATCTCCCGCACGCTGGTCTGCTCGCCGGTTCGCAGGGTCTGCGGAATTGCATAAATCTTGGCGGAGTTACTGAACACACCACCTTTGAACCGGCGCTCGATGATGCGGTCGTACTTGATATAGAGAAAGGAAAAAACCGCGGTCACCACAATAGTCAAAACAATGAAAATCGATAACGCCCCGCGGATGATCGGATCCCGCGACGCCATCCCGTGCGAGCCTCTACGGCCGCTCTTCCATTTCGGAATTCTTATCTTGATGGCCACAATGAATTGACGAGGTACCGTTAGTTAGATGATACGACACGGGGCAACGCGCTGGACGAAGATCGCCAGGGCGGAGGTGCACTGCGATATACCCGGGAAGCTAGCCTTTTACGCTGATCTTGGAAAAAGACAAAACCGCTTTGCCCGACGTCGGCGTGCCCATCGAGGTTGCGGGTCGGAAGGTGGTGAAGATCAGCATGTTCTTCACCTGCGGAGGCAAGTCCTGCGTTTCCTGCGGATTGGATAAGATACGGTAGTCTTCGACCCGGCCTTTGGAATCCACATAGGCCTCAATCACCAGTGAGTCGCCCTGGATCGAATCCGATCCCAGCCCCAGCCCGAAGACGGAGGGCTGCAGCTGTGGTTCGGTGCGAAACATCAGGGGCACATCAGGATTGTTGGCTCGCAGGGGAAGGGCAAAAAAGCCCATAAGGAGGCCAAAGGCCACCACCGCACTGGCCAGTCCGGCTGTCGCCGGAACCATAAAAGCATTGACGGCATTGCTGAGGCGCACCTGGAAGACATCCCAGCGGGTTCGCTGCGTATGCGCGACTTCGTGGGAAATCGCCAGGCGCAGCTTCAACGCCAGGTCCCCGGGCGCTTTCCGACGCCCCGCCTTAGCCAACAGCTGCTGGGTCTGCCGCAGTGACACGTACTCCTGACGGCAACGCCCGCAGCCCTCGAGATGAGCCGTCAGCGCCTGCATCTGCCGGCCGGTAACGGCTCCGTCGAGATACGAGGAAAACATCGATTGCGCCTGACGGCACTTCATGATGCCACCTCGAGGATTCTCTTCTTGCCGGGAGCCGGGGTGCTCCGAGGGGGGCGAGTCTCGTCCTCGGCCTGATTCAACTGGGGTGAAAACTCCCGCGCATAGGCAGCCAGGCGACACCTCAGTGCCTCTCGTCCGCGGGTAATGCGTGACTTCACCGTTCCCAGCGAAACCTGCGTGATCTCGGCGATCTCCTCGTAACTCATGTCTTCGAGATCGCGCAGAACCACTGCGGTTCGAAACGGCTCCGCGACCTGGCGAAGCTCGCCTTCAACCCTTGCCCGTACTTCCTCGTGCACCACGCTGTCGAATGGCGATTCGCGCTCATCGACCAGAAAGTCCTTCGGGGCCATGGTGAATCCCTGCTCCGGACATTCCAGGGGCTCGATTGAGGTCTCTCGGGACTTGTGACGGAACCACCAACGCCGCCGGTTAGAAGCTTCGTGCAAAGCGATGCGGTAGATCCAGGTCTTGAGGCTGGATTCGCCGTGGAAATGCTTCATCCCGCGAAAAACTTTGAGGAAGACTTCCTGGGTAGTGTCGGCAGCATCCGCAGGGTCGGTCACCAGACGATAAACGAGGCTGTAAACCGGCTGATGGAACTCGCCGATGAGGCGGCCATAGGCCTCTTCGGAGCCGGCCTTGAGTTCCGCCACAATGGCCGCTTCCTGCGTCCGGACCCCGATGACTCCTGCTAGGTCGCCCAAGTGGATAGCCCGCGCCAACGCTCTCATGGCGTGCCTCCCATTATAAGAGCATTTCCACCCCTGGGCTGCGAACAAATGCGAGCCATGGTCACCTCATGCTGTGACGAAAGCACATCCCGCCACCCGGTCCCTCTTTATCTATAGACGCCGGCGGCCCGGCAATAGTTCCCAAGCTAAATATCGAAGTTTCAACAGCGTATGGCTGGGACGACTTCGGGCTTGCCACACTTGTTCAGGCGGATTGCGCCCTCGGTCAAAAGCCTCGATTCGGGGAATTTGCCCGCTTGCTTGGTTCTGCTAGCTCCATTCCACGGGGCGGTCGCTGTCACCGGAAAGGCTTGGGGAACGCCCCCCAAACAGCGCCCGATACAGCCACACAAACCATGCGGCGTTTACCGCGCAAAGGTAGAGCGGGAGCCCGAGCAATCCCCAAGATTTCCGCACCAAAGCAGCGGCGAGAGCCAATCCGTAAAAAACAATCTGGGCCCACAACACCCAGCGATAACCCGGCAACGACGCCATGAGAGTATTGCTGATCAGCAACGCAAGCAGCGCCGGGGGCAGAAGCAGCCTTCCGCCTTTGTGGGAGAGAAAACACAACAGTGGCACCGGCCGGAGCGGCGACAGCAGCGTTCTCGCCTCCCGCAATTGCTCGATATTGCCGGCCGTCAGGCGGACTCGTCTGCCGAAGCCAGTCATGACCCTCACTTCTTCTGAGGAGACGGCCGCAGGTTCGTAAGCGATGGAAAACCCTTTTTGCAAGACGCTGGTTGGAATCACGAAGTCATCGTTTATCGTGCGCGGCGAAGGAAAGGGGTACAGCGACCTGCGGATCGCATAAAGCGAGCCATGGGCGCCGGTCAGTCCGCCGATGGCTGCCTCGTTCTTCTTCAGGAGCGTCTCGTACCGCCAGTACAGTTCGTCCGGCGAAGGCAGGGCGGCGCTGCCTTCCTTGGCGACCCGGTAAATCCCGCTGACGGCGCCTACCTGATCATCGGCGAAGTTTTCGACCAGCAGGCGAAGGGAGTCTTCGGCGAGCATGCTGGTCGCGTCGGAGAAGACGACGATCTCGCCGCCAAGCTGTGGCATGGCGTCATTGAGCACGGCAAGCTTGCCGCGATGCTCGCGAAAGTTCAGCAGTCGTACCCGATCCTGCCCAGCAGCCGCGGCAAGCGTGCGGACGATTTCAGGTGTATCGTCTGTCGATCCATCGGAGACCACCACAATTTCAAGGCGGTCATGTGGGTAGTCAAGCGCAAGCGCATTACGCACTTTGGCGCCAATCACCGACGCTTCGTTGCGGGCAGCGACCAAAAGGGAAACCTGCGGCGTTATCGCGGCCTTGCGGACACGGCGGGAACAACACAACCGGAGCAGCCAGACCAGGAGTGGATAGCCCGCGCCCACGTAGAGGATGATGACGGCCGACGCCCAGAAAATCAGCTTGCCGATCATCACGGCTGAACCGCAAGCGACGATCGCTCTAGGTACTCGAGCAGCAATCGCTCTCGGCTATACACCCACGCGATCAGCCGTCCGCCGAAGGCGACGGCGGGAAGGGGTTCTTTGACCACCAGGCCGCCGGCAGACCGGCTCCTCTTCAGTTCCTCTTCGAGCGAGTCGACCTCATAACATACGTGGTGCAGGCCTCCGCCGCCGGCAAGGAAATTGTGCAGCGGGGAAGCGCTGTCAGCGGGTTCGATCAGCTCGAGAGCGGGTGCGGGCGCCGCCCCGCTACTTAAAAAAGAAACCCGAGCCTGCTGCAGCGGATCGTGGATGATTTCGCCATGCCACCGCACTCCAATAGATTCGGCAAATTGCGGCCCTGTCTCCTTGATCGAGGCCACGGCAAAGCCCACGTGATGAATTCTCGCTGAATTTGCCCCCATGGCACCTCGGCGACGGAGCGCCGCAACGCTCGCGCCGTGATCATCATACGATATGCCGTAATTGACCGCGCTCAGGGCTCAGCTGAGATACGGATTTTGCGGATCGTGCATGAAACAGGCGTCGCCGTCGAGCAGGTTCAGATCCAGTTCCGCAGAGTCGGGCAGCCTTCGAGGATCGTAGCCGAATATGGGATCCGCGCGGCGGAGGCGAAACCCGCACTGCTCGAGCGCCTGTTGAATGCGGCCATTCGAGAAGCCGGCCACCACTTCGCAAACCTCCGGACTCGCGGCCGCTGTTCTCGTGGCCAGGGAGGCTGCGCACTCCCAGTCTGCATCGTCCCCTTGGACTCTCAGATCGGCGATTCGGCTCTGATGACCCGCGCGGCTGAGCACGAGGTATCCACGGGGTTTTCCGCTTCGCAGCACATGGAACGCGGAGAAGATCGCCGCCGGGCATTCCAACATATGGTTCAGCCCGGCAACGGTTCTCCGGGCTCTGAAAACGCCGGAATTCCCGTCGGCATCAAGTATGGATGCCATCGAAGCATCGAAGTCCGCGATGGGCAAGGCTTCCCAGTTCTTGGGCAGGGACGGCAGCCTTCCTGGATGGATGGCTGCATTTCTCAGGAATTTCAAAGCCGCCTTCCATCCCGCCCGGGGCGTAGTTCGAAGCTGGAGTGTGGGGCGAACAACCCTGGCATACATTTTCAGATCGCCAAGATGCTTCGAGCCAATTTTTGGCAGGATGGCTTGCGTGTCGGATGATCCGCCAATCGTGAGAAGCAGATCGGCCTTCTCTGCCAGTTTGCGCAGCAGGAGCAGCCCTGTCCCGGGCGCTTCCGGAGCCGCCGCCCAGTCAATGAGGTGAATGGCCCGAGCCCGAGACGAGTTGCGCAGCAGATCGATCGGCCAGATGCCTGCATGAGCTACAATGCCGCGTTCGCCCCGCACCACATAGCTGCGCGGCCCCCGATATTCCGGATGCTCTGCGAAATACTTCCAATGCAACGTTTCGCGACGGAACGATGCGGCCTGCGGACTAGCGCGAAACGTCCCACACAAGAAATCCCCCAATTCCCGCTCTTCGGCGGGCAGCGTGGCGGCGAATTGAAGACTCATATTGACCGGGCGTAGCCGAGCCGTTCCATGGTCGGCCCCCACGCCTGTTCGATAAGGCGCGCAGACCTGGCGGAGAGGGCGGTCCGCCACTCACCTACTTGCGCATTGCGAATAAAGGGCTTGTCGCGGCGGGTTTGTTTGAGCTGCGGGTACCGGCCGGCGTCCCGTATCTCCAAAAGGCGCATGCGTTCCACGCTGCTCAGTTCGACGACCCGCGCCAGGTTCTCATTGGTATCGTCCAGCGTGGCGAACCCACGGCTCTTCAGGAAAGTCACGATGGTGCGCAGCTCCGCGCTGGGCTCTGCCAGCATGTCTTCGTAACGCAGCAACAGGAAAGTGCTCGAGCCCTGCCTCATGGCCAGCCAGCTACCAGCATTATCCCCCCACGAACCCGATGGGCGTTCGAACTCCGCCGCAACGAAGCGCGGCACGAACTCCTCCAGAGGATAGTTCTCGGAGATGTTGCGCCATTTCATGGCATGGTGGTAGAGCGAAACCGCGACATCGCGCGGATCCCGCACCACATAGATCACTCGCGGATAGTTGGGGTCAAACGCTTCGTGGCTCTTCAGCACGCGCGGACGTCGCAGACGCCGCAGCCTATGGTCGGGGTTGAAGTAGATCTCGGCGACGCGGGACTCGATGTTCCGGAAGGTTGTCGCCTCTTGCGGATACAAGAGGTTGGCAATTAGAAAGCGCGCCCATGTGTTTCCGGACCTGGGATACGAGGTCAGAAAAACATCGTCGGGGAATACCGTGGCTGCTCGGCCGGCGAGTTGCGTCCCGGTCAAAGCCCGAAAAGCCGCAGCCAACGCGCCCGCCGCGCGGCGTGGTAACGTTCGGCCACTGCTTTCCGAAGAGCCGTCGTTGCTATGGAGGGTGCTCACACCGCCCGCCCCAGAAAAGTGCATTCCAGGTTCCAGCGGAGTCCGTCGACGTCAGTCGTAGGAGGAACACGGCGCAAAGAGAGCGCATTATCCCCTGTTCGAACCGGACCGGAGCGGCTGGTCACCGCCGTATCGTAACCTAGCGTACGGCAAAGCTCTAGGGTTTGCTGGTTCCAGTGCGGTTGCAGCGCCGGACACGGGTACGAAAAGTGAACCACAGAAGCTCCCAACTCCTTTTCCATTCGCCGCTTCGATTGCGCCAGCTCGAAGCGCAAATCCTCGACGGCCAGATACGACACGTTGGGATGAGTCATCGTATGCGACCCTAGCGTGTGTCCTTGTTTCACGAGCTTTCGCGCCTGTTCCCAAGTCATCATGAGGTTGCTCTGCGCGGGCCAATCCACTTCCAGTTGCCTGGCGGTCGCCTCCACGAATTCCTGTTGCATGCCGGCGCGGAGGCGGGCGCAATAGTCGAAAGCTGCCTGCAGCGCGCCGTAGCGTCCTGTGATGGCTGTCAGGCTCCACGACCAGCCCGTGGGATCGGTCCATCGTCCAATCTGGGTCCTCGAAAATGCAAGCCGCAGGCGCGCCACCCAGGGAAGCGTTGCCCGGTCAACGCAGTCCACGATCAGATAGAACGATGCGGGAATGTCAAACGCCTTCAGCACCGGAGACACGACTTGGAAGTTGTCGGCGTAGCCGTCATCGAAGGTCACAGCTACGGGCTTTGCCGGAAGCTTCTTTTTTCCCTGAACAAAAAGAAGAACATCGTTCAGAGATACAGGATGGAACTCCCGCGCGAGCAATTCCATCTGCTGGCGGAAACCCGCGGTTGGGTGAACGATCCCACCCAGCGTGTCGGCCAACTCTTCCGGATGATCGTTTACGGAGTGATAGGCGAGGATGGCAACTGCCGGCGCGGCCAGGCGGGTGGCCATCTGCAGCAGTCCACTCGCACTCAAGGAACGCTTCAGCCAGCGCTTTGCCGGAGTCATGCGCCATTTTCGCCCAGGCGGGCAAAAAGCAGAAATGCTATCGCGCAGCCGGAGTTTGCAGCAGCGTGGTCAGTTCTTCCTTGAGATTGGGCCCGCAGGCGATCAGCCCGGAGAGCAGCGGGTTCTGGTTATTGCAGCGCAGCGGCAGGTAGTCCAACGTGCAGACAAAACCGCCAGCGCTTTCCACCAGCGCCGCGCCGGCCGCCACGTCCCACTCATTCTTGGGGACAAGGGTAAAGGTGGCGTCGGCCAGCCCCGCCGCGACCAGCGCGAGTTTGTAAGCGACCGAACCCATGGGGCGTACTTTGAAATTTGCGCTTTCAAACGGTTTCCACTCGCCGCGCTTCACCTCGCTGCGGCTGGCCAGAACCAGGGCTCCGTCCAGAGTGGTTCGCTGGCTCGGCTGCGCAGGTTGACCGTTCCGCGTCACACCCGACTCCAGCGAGCCGACAAACATCTCGTCGGTCGCGGGATTGCAGATTCCGCCCGCCACCGGCTTCCCGTTTTCCACCATGGCGATCGACACGCAAAACTCGGGAATGCCTGCGACGAACTCGCGCGTGCCGTCGAGCGGATCGACCACCCAGACCCGGCTCTTTTCCAGGCGGGAGAAATCGTCGGCGCTCTCCTCCGAGAGCCAGCCCTCGCCTTCGCGCAGCAGCTCCCTGTGCAAAACGGCGTCGAGTTCGCGGTCGGCTTCGGTTACCGGGTCGTGGCCTTTCTTGTATTCGGTGGCAATCGCTCCGGGTGTGAACTTCTTCAGAACCTCGCGCGCAGCCTCCAGAGCGGAGTGGATGCGCTTCAGGGTTTCGGCATTGGAATTCGTAGTCATGGATTCTCTTGGATATTCCGGACGTCAGGCCATCAGCATACGCGCGCCGGTGGCCAACAGCACGGTGCAAAGGATTCGTCGCAACCACGGCACCGGAACCCGGGTGCTCAGGTATGCCCCCAGAACTCCTCCGGGAATGGAGCCGATCAGCAGGGAACCCACCAGATAAGGGTCGATGTTTCCCAGGCGGAAATGCAGGAAGCTGGTCACACCCGTCAGCAACACGGCATGGACAATGTCGGTCCCGACCATCACTTTGGGTTTGAACCGGTAAAACAGCAGCAGAAGCATCATGATGATGCTGCCCGAACCCACCGACGTCATGCCCACCAGAAACCCGGCCAGCAGCCCGATGGCGGAAATCCCCAGGAACGAACGCATGGTCGGGGGCCTGTGGGTGACGTGTTCCTCGATCTGGCTCTGGAACAGCAGCAGAGTGGGAACGCAGATCAGCAGAACTCCGATCGCGGTCGTGATGAACGCATTGACCCCGCTGCCATAGACGCTGCGCAAGTGCCCGAGCAGGCTGACGCCCAGCGTCGAACCCGGCACGCTGCCCACCGCCAATGCCAGCACTACTTTCTTGCGAACCGTCCCTTTCGACAGGTGAACGCCGCTGGAAGGAATCTTCGTGGTGAAGTTGAAGAGCGCATCCGAGCCCACGGCCAGCATCGGCGGAACTTTCAGAACAAAAATCAGCACGGGGAGCAGAAGCACTCCGCCCCCCACCCCCGTCATCCCGATCAGGGTCCCTACCACAAAGCCGACTAACACTTTTGCGATAAGCATGCCAGTTCTACCGCCGTGTTCCGGTCAACTCCCCTGTGAATCAGGAAGCCTGCCCGTTGACTCCAATAAATCCTTCGCGTTCCAGGTGCAGAATGATCTCCTGCGCCGCTTCTTCCGGACTCAAGTCGGCGGTGTCGATTATGACTTCCGCGTCCTTGGGTTGCTCGTAGGGATCGGAGATCCCGGTGAACTCCTTGATGATTCCAGCTCGCGCCTTGGCGTAAAGACCCTTGCGGTCGCGTTGTTCGCAAGTTTCGACCGAGGTCGCGATATGCACCAGGATGAATCCGCCGAAGGGCTCGATCATGCTGCGCACCTGCTTGCGCACCGCGTCGTAGGGCGCGATCGGAGCGCAGATAGCAATCCCTCCGTTCTTGGTGATCTCGGAAGCCACGTAACCGATCCGGCGAATGTTGATGTCGCGATGTTCCTTGGAGAATCCCAGCTCCGATGAGAGGTGTTTTCTCACCAGATCGCCGTCCAGCAGGGTAACCGGGCGTCCGCCGGTTTCCAGGAATTTGGTGAGCAGCACGTTGGCAATCGTCGACTTGCCCGATCCCGAGAGGCCGGTAAAGAAAATCGTAACCCCTTGCCGGTGGCGTGGCGGGTAGCTGCGTCGTAACTCGTGCACCACCTCAGGGTAGGTAAACCAGCCGGGAATTTCGGCGCCTTCGTTGAGACGGCGACGCAACTCCGTGCCGGAAATATTCAGCACGCGAGAGCCGTTCCGCACCTCGTTATCGGGAACGTAGCGATCCTGATCCTCGAGGTACACCATCATGTTGAACGGCACCATGGTGACTCCGATGTCGCTCTCATGCTTCTTGAACAGTTCTTGTGCTTCGTAGGGACCATAGAACGGCTTGCCGTCGGCGTCGTTGCCAGGCCCGGCGTGATCGCGGCCCACAATAAAGTGGGTGACGCCATGGTTCTTACGGATCAGCGCGTGCCAGATAGCCTCGCGCGGACCGCCCATACGCATGGCCAGAGGCAGCAGGGAGAGCTTCACCGTTCCCGGCGGATACTTGGCCAGGAGCAACTGGTAGCAACGGACGCGCGTGAAGTAGTCGACATCCCCGGGCTTGGTCATGCCGACGGAAGGATGGATCAAGAGATTCGCCTCCACGGTCTTGGCTGCGCGGAAAGTCAATTCCTGGTGCGCCCGATGCATGGGGTTACGGGTTTGAAAAGCCACTACTCGGCGCCATCCCAGGCGGGCAAATTCGTTGCGCAATTCAGCCGGCGTAAGCCGCAGGGAGCGAAAATCGTAGTGCGAGGGAGCCTGCAGGCCTTCCAGCGTGCCACCCACATACCAGGGATTTGCCTTGTTCAGCAGGTAGTCGACACCAGGGTGAACGGTGCTGGTGGTCTTGAATACCGATTGCGCTTCCGCCTTGCGATCCGCCTGCCATACCTCTTCGACGTGCAGAACCGCCAGCATCACTCCTTCCGCGTCGCGCAGCGCAATCTTGCTGCTGCCCGGAGTCAGGGTCTTGGCAAAGTCTTCTTTGACATCGAGGGTGATCGGCATAGGCCAGAGGACGCCGCTTGAGAGCCGCATATTCTGGCAAACTCCCTCGTAGTCCGCCCTGTTCATGAATCCCCGCAACGGGGAGAATCCGCCGCTCAGCAGCAATTCCAGATCACACACCTGACGTGGCGTCAAATCCCAGGACGGCCACTCGCGCGAATGAGCTTTCAGTTCCTGGCTGCGTTCGGGTTGGGCGGTAAGGTCGACAAGTTCTCCGCCATGCGGAGAGACAATATGGCTAGTTGAAGCGATCAAATCCCCGAGTCCCCACTTTCTGATTTATTTGTATTCTCGTTGCTGTCTCCGCCGTATCCGGCGAACGATGGTGCTTGCAAAACCTTGCAGATTTCTGACGGGAAGGAAAACCTTCGGACTGTCCCCACCAGATTACTTTGCGACGCCTTACGGCGCAAGAACCCAGATGACGTAAAACCAGTCAACCCCTTGCCGCTGCAATTTGAAGACCTTCCCCCGCTTTTGCAGCGGCTTGGTTCTATCTGAAAGTAAAGGCGTTGGATGGTATGTGCATAACAAATCCTCAGTTTCACCCGCTGGTGTGCAAATGTTTGCCACAAAACTGCCGGGCCTTTCGCAGTTTGTTTATAAAAATTGTAGCCAATCGCCTCGGACTCCGAAATCAGACAGTCCGCAATAGCCCGTCAGATAAACCTTAGAACCCACAGACCGAATGCGTTGTTACCCAAGGCGGCGCAACAGAAAAGAAGAAAGAGCGAGAAAAACGCCGGGAATGGTTTCCGCCAGCCCGCGCCCGCCTCGAAATCACGTTCTTCAGCTCCGCCGCTTCAGGCGCATTGGGGCGCCGGGTAGATGCCGAATATGACGTCCAGGCCGAGCGTCTCTAGCTCGATCTCCCGCAGGCAGTTCTTGCCAACGATGTCGTAGAGCCGTATGTGCGTGGGCCGTTCCCGTTCCCGAAAACCATGCTTGACCCAGAGCAGGTTCTCGACAAACTTGGTCTTGCGGACCCGGGTGAAACCCACCCAGACGAGGGTTTCGCTCAGGGGAAGAACCGCGCGACACCAGCCCAGAGGCGCCGCTCCGTCGCCCTCGATTTGATTCAGATCCACAATCGTTTCTACCAACAGTGTCGTTGCGTTGACGATCACCAGGCGACCATCGACCGTCGTGAAGTAAAGATACCCGGCCAAGGCGACGCCATCATGCGGTTTTTCCCCACCCAGGTCGATTCTCTTCTTTCGATCGGTCAGGCAGATTGCGTCACGCTGAAAAAATCGCGTCACCCAGACGTCATCTCCCAGCTCAAACACGAAATTCGGATGGGACCGGTGGGGTTTTGTGCTCTCCACTTTCCGGTAGTCGGCCTCCCGAGAGAAGCGCGACCAGGGAACCTCGTCCAACACATCCCAGGCCGCGAGAAGTTCGCCCCGGGGCGTTACCTTCATCCCCATATCCAGACCGGTATTAGCGACCAGCAGATTTTCATCGCGCGTAGGGGTCACATGGTGCAGATCGTTGAAGCAGGGCAGGGAGACATAGCCGATTCTCTTGAACGAAGGAACCTCGTAGATCAACACTTCGGTCGAGGTGCAGGTGTAGAGATTTCCATTCACCAGCGTGCCGGCTTTGAAGATGTTGGAGGAACGACTGCTGGCCCGCACTTCCGGCGGGCTGCGGTATTCGACGCGAACGCGAGAGCAGTTGTCGCCGGGATGCAGTTCCAGGATGACGGCGCTCTCGTAGAGCCGTTGTTCCTCTTCATCCTTGAACACCAATCTTCGTTGTCTCGCGCCCAGAAGGTAAAGAGGACACAGACCAAGTGGTGGAGTGTGCACGCTCCCATGTTAGACAAATCTCTCCGCCAGACAAGCGGAACATCGAGCAAGGGAAGGGATTGTAAATGGCAGTCGGCCGGGTAGATGTCGGGGCCGCTAGTCTACCGCCTTTGGGGCGCGCTCACCGCGGTGTTCAGCAAGTGAATGCGACGCAGGCACAGGGGCCGGCGCTACCACGGCTCGCTCCTTGATCGCGTACTTCAGCAAGCACCAGACCGCGTGCACACCATCCTTCCAGCCGATCTTTTTGCCCTCTTCGTACGTCCGGCCCCAGTAGCTGATGCCGACCTCATAAATCCTCAATCTTCGTTTGGCCACCTTTACTGTAACTTCGGGCTCGAATCCGAACCGGTCTTCTTCGAGGGGAATCGACTGAATCACGTCGCGGCGAAAAACCTTGTAACAGGTTTCCATATCGGTGAGATTGATGTTGGTCAGGCAATTGGAAAGCAGGGTCAGCAGGCGATTCCCCACCGAGTGCCAGAAGTAAAGCACGCGATGGGGGGCGCCGCCGAGAAACCGGGAACCGTAAACCACGTCGGCTTTTCCTTGCAGGAGTGGATCGAGAAGCACTTCGTAATCCGACGGGTCATACTCCAGGTCGGCATCCTGAATCACCACAAAATCCCCGCGGGCTTCCCGAATGCCGCGGCGGAGCGCCGCTCCTTTTCCCTGATTGCGCGGTTGGAAAAAAATCCGCATCTGAGGATGCTGCTGTTGCAGTTCGACGAGGATCTCCCTCGATCCGTCGCTTGACCCATCGTCGACACATAGAACTTCAAGCTCGACCGGAACCGCGACCACGCGCTCAATCACCTGGCGCAGGGTGGCGCGCTCGTTGTACACGGGAATGACTACCGACAATTTCATGGGTTGCAAAATTCTATCCGAGTGTAATCCATCGCCGCAGATTTTCCGTTGTGACCCGGGGATGGCTGGGTTTTCCTGCCTGGAAGAGGCTCAAACCCGGCTATGGGCGGGCAAAACGCCGGATGTACCAAAGTGTAATTACTTCTCAGGGGGACTACACGATCAGGGAAATTTGACCTAAGGGGTTTGCAGTAAGTTGCAATCGGCCGGCTAAACCTGGTCTTCAGGAAAAAAATGTTCTCGGAACCGAGCTGCAACATCAGTGGGAGGCCGCGCCATCAGAGAGTCGTGGCTTCCGTCGTCGAGCCGGTACGATCGCGCGCAGTAAACGCCTTGTAGATTTAGTTTCTTTAATTTACGCCGGGACGTTTTAAACTCTGCAAACCCCACAATAGCGGCCCATTGCGAGGTTTCAGGTCGATCAGGAAATCTTTTTTCGCCCGGAAACCGCGGAATCAAGACTTGCACAGGAAACTCGACCGACAGCAAAGGCTGGTTGGCAGTGTGAGTGCTATGAATTCCTGTAGAATTCAGTCCCCTGCCGACTCGATGATTCTTTCGGGACTGAATTCGGCGAAGTGGCGGGCTCGTAAGAGGGACTCGTGGGATGAAGTCCCGGCTGGGCACGTCAATCCATCCCGAATCACTAAAACCTGGGGAGGGAGGTGGCCATGAAGGAAAATCCTGTGCGGTTGGGCCCTCGGGAGCAGCAAATCGCCGATCTGCTGCTTCAAGGTTGCGACAATGAGGAAATTGCCAAACAACTGAAGATGGCTCGACGCACGGTAAAGGCGCACTTCAATCGTCTCTTCCTCCGGTTTGGAATCAACAGCGGAATCAAGCGTGTCAAGCTTGCAACACTTCTCTATCGGAGGCAGCTATGTTTGGAGGGCAGCGCTACGGAAAACGAGTCCCCAATAAGCGAGAAGAGCAAGTCATCGAACTCGTCGCCCAGGGACTCAAGAATAGCGAAGTCGCAGCCGCTATCGGAACAACCGAACACGTCGTCAAGAACTATCTTCGCGTCATCTACGACAAACTGGGACTCTGGAACCGGGTCGAATTAGCTTTGTGGTATGAGGCCCGAAAGAACCAGGTTCCAATCCACGCATAAAATTTTTCCGCAGGACTTTCCGTGAGAGCCCTTGCCCCAGGCAAGGGCTTTTCCATTCGCTCTAGTGGCAGACGGATTCGAGATCGTCTAACTTTCCCTTCGCCTCGGCGTTTCCTCTCTCTGCCGTGGCCTTCAGGAGCAGGCGCGCCTGATCGCAGCTCTGGGGCACTCCGTCGCCGCGGGTATACAGATCCGCGAGTAGGATGGCGGCGCGAGAGTTGTGTTTGGCCACTGCTTTCCACAAGTGGTTCGCCGCCTCCGCCGGATCACGGGGAGCACGCGTGCCTGCCAGCAAGCGCTGTGCGAGTTGGAGGTCCTGGGCCGCATCGTCGACCCCTGACGTCGTCTGCGAACTGTTGCCATTGACATCGCGGGTTTCCGATATATCCGGAGCCAACGCGGTTCCGGCGACAGTTCCCGAATGCGCGGGGTTCGCCTGATTCGCCGCGGAGCTTTGGAGCGCCGAACCCGCGGCCGGGCGATTCGGAGCGCCTCTGCGAACGTAAGAGAGCCCCGCCAGTAACAGCACAATCCCCGCAACCACGGCGAGGTTCCACATGGGGAAAGCTTTGCCGGGAGGCTGGTCCGACGCCGCCAGCGCCTGTTCCCGCAGCCGCTGCAAGGTGGCATCACTGTGCGCGACACTCTCCATCGACGGGCTGGCCGGCGCCGCCATTTCCCGGGCGACCAGCTGCGTTGCAGCAGAGTATCTGCGTGCCGTCACGGTCTTCAACTCAGCGCTGCAAGACTCGCAGCGCGTGGCGGGCAGAGGATTTGCATAGCTGCAGGCGGGACAGACGATCTCATGGCGCGAGGTTTGATCCTGCGCGCTGGGGCTGCCCATATGCGGTTGGATCTCGTGTAGCGCGGCCTCCAATTCCCTCAGCAGCTCCGCCACCGCCTGCTCCCGCTCCTCGGGCGGATGGGTGAAGTAGACCTGGGCCCAGCGCCCGAGATTCTTTGCAAGAAGAGGGTTGGTGGCCGGATTCAGCTCCGGCTTGGGCAGCGGATGAGCAGAGTCGTCTCCCTTGGGCCCGGGCTGCTTGTCCCAAATCTGTGCCACTGAACCAGTCCGTGTAGGAATATTTTGCTCATTCCACACCGGAATGGTGGTCTTGTCAAACGCGGGAGGGCACAGGTTTTGCACAGTTCAGATTGCAGAGCCGCTGCGAAACGGTTAGGAGGGTGAAGGTCTGGCCTTCAGTCGCAGCTTTTGCGCGCGGCCGGTTCAAACTGATCCATCTGCGCGTCACGCTGTGTGGTGTACTTTCCATCGGGCGTTTTGCCATAGAGGTCTGCGCCCGGACAATAGTAAAGAGCGGTGTGCAGGTCAACCCACACCTGGGTATTGGGATTGCCAAGGTAAACCGGTTGTGCTGGAGGTTCTGCCAGGTCCATTGCGATCAGCAGTTTCTGGAAAAGAGTGAGTGACGGCTGGGCACTCTTCCCGCCCTGCGGCGCCGAACTCCAGCCGGTAAACAGAACCAGCAGCAGAAGCATGACCGACGCGCCGACGTAGACATCCGCGCGATGCTTGGTCAGCCAGGTCCGGCCAGCGAGATCTCGTTCCAGATCCTGCAACCACCTGAGAGTCTTGCTGGCCGAAGCCCACGGCACCTTGGCAACTGCCGGAGGCGTCGAAACCGGCACGGCCGCCGATTGATCTGTAATCCCCGGGATCTCCGAGACTGGCGGCAATGAGAGATTGACGTGGGGTACTTCCTGACTCTTGTCTTCGTCCTCGGCGGCCAGCCGCTGGATTTCCTCTTCCAGGGCGGATACGATCTCCGGATTCAGGGCGGGAAACGCGTCGTTCCCGGCAGGGACGAAGCCGTGGCTCGTATCATCGCCCTCATGGTGGATATCCGGCTGCATCGTGGATCCTTGCGCAGTCTGTTGCATGCGCCACATCGATGCCCACTTGCTCTGCAGATCGCCGGAGGCGGAATCCTCCGCGCTGTGCCTGGTTCCGCACTGCCCGCAAAAGACCTCTCCAACGCTGAGTGGATGTCCGCACTGCCTGCAAGGTTCAGGCACGGCCACTCCCGCAGGATGATCGGGAACCGCTTCAGGGGAGGGTTGTGGGTCGGGCACGGGCTCGGAAGCAACCGCGTCCGGAGGAATCATCGACGACGGCATCTCCGGAGGGTCGATGGCGAGACGCTCGAGTTGCGGCTTGATTCTCTCCAGCGCCTGGAGCATCGTTGCCCGTTCGGCGGCCACAGCATTCTTCCATTCGATTTCGGCAGCCCGTGCGAGCGCTTCGTTCAACAGGCCCGCCATCAGCTGGCAGGCACGGATCTGTTCCTCCTGAATGCAGCCATCGTGTTCAAAGCGGACTTCGACTACGCCCGCAACCTTGCCTCCGTGCTGGAGGGGAACCGAATAAATTCCATTGTGCTGCAAGGGTTGGTTCAAGAGCAGGGATTCCGCGGGAGACGGCACGTCGGAACCGGAAGTTGTGAGGTCCGAACCCATAGGGACACGCGCGCCCGCCAGTTCGGATGTGTTTCCCAGAGCTGCGCAGTACTCCAGTTGACCCTCCCGCACCAACGCGATGGCGACTCCGGCGGCTCGGGTAATCTTTTGCAGACCATTCGCCACCAGGTTGGCCGCGGCCGACAGGTCACACTCCCGGGAGCGCAGCAGCTCCTGTAAGTGGACGATCTGGGAGAGAGCCTCCGAGAACGCAGCTTCTCTCGGAGCGGGCACGGTCCCCCTCGCAACCGGAACGGGCGCTTTCGCTGCGGCCTCGCGCTCTTCCTGCACCACATAGGCCGCAGCCAGAAGCTGCTGGAATGTGTCCTCGTCCAGTACGGGTCGTTCCGGCGCGGCTAAGGTCTGCTGCTCCACGTGAGCTCGAACTCCACGGATTACGCGTTTGGAAAAGCGCTGCATTTCCTTACCATGCAATTGACTGCCCCAACGGAAGCGAAAAAACCAGTCTTCAATTCTAGCAGCCTCGGTCAACCCGATCTATGCCCGGACGTAACCCACAAGTCGCTGAAATCCCTTGAATTAGGTGCGTCAGCCAGGGAAGCGACGCGACCTGCGCTATCGCCCTGGCTGAGATTCTGATCAGGTAACTTCGGTCACCGTTGGTCGCCACCCGCTGACGAAAAGTGTTGCACTCGCGCGGGAACGCCATTGCCCGGCTGGCAGCGACCACCTCTTTGGAGACGGATCCGCCGGCCGCGGATTGATTATCCTCATAAGGGAAGCCACGTCGGACCCGCCTTCAGGCTTAGCGTCTGTCCGCTTATGGACAGGGCAAACCGCCAGTGAACACTTGACGAGCGGAGTGGCGCGAATTGTGCTCGCCAAATCAAAGGGTTGAGATATACCCGCAGGGTCATGAAGCTGCTGATAGCGAGCGACAAGGAAATCGAATGCATACGCTGATCGACGATCTGCGTTACGGGTTGCGCATGCTGCGAAAGAGCCCCGGCTTTGCCATGGTCGCTATTCTGACGCTGGCGCTCGGCATCGGTGCCAACACCGCCATCTTCTCGGTCGTAAACGGAGTACTGCTTAATCCTTTGCCGTTTCGCGGCGCCCATGAGCTGATGGCTCTCGGAGAAAACAAGCCAAATTTTGAGAATGGTTCGATCTCCTATCCTAATTTCCGTGATTGGCAGGTCGAGAACCGCACCTTCACGGCCGTGGCCCTCTCCCGCGTGTACGCCTTCGGACTCACGGGCTCGGGCGATGCCGAGCAGCTCAACGGAGATTTCGTCTCCTCCGAGTGGTTTCCCTTGCTCGGGATTCGTCCCCTGCTCGGGCGGACCTTTACTCCAGAGGAGGATCAGGTGGGAGCAGCGCCCGTGGCCCTCATCAGCGCCAGCCTGTGGCGGCGCAAATTTGATTCTTCTCGCGACATCGTGGGCCGGAGCATTTCGCTGGATGCGCGAGCTTACACCGTGGTCGGCGTGATCGCGGACGGCTTTCGCCTTACGCTGCCCAGCTTCCGCAGTGGCGATGTCTACGTCCCCGTCGGGCAGTGGAGCAATCCGCTGCTTCTCCACCGCGGCGCGGGCCTGGGATTTCACGGGCTGGCGCGCCTCAAGCCGGGCGTGAGTATCGAACAGGCGCGCGCTGACATGGAGCGTGTGACCGGCAACCTGGCGGTGGCGTACCCGGATGTGGACAAGGGCATCAGCGCCAGTGTGGTACCGCTCAAGCAGAGGATGATTGGCGACATCCAGCCGCTGCTTCTGGTGCTGTTGGCCGCGGTCGGATTCGTCCTGTTGATCGCCTGCGCCAACGTTGCCAATCTCCTGCTGGCGCGCTCGACGGCGCGAAGGCGGGAGTTCGCGATCCGCGCGGCGCTGGGCGCCACCCAGCGACGCGTGCTGCGCCAGCTTCTGACCGAGAGTGTTCTGCTGGCCCTGGCCGGCGGCGGGTGCGGCTTGGTTCTGGCATTCTGGGGAACCCGGGCCGCGCTGGGAATTCTTCCCCGTGCGCTGCCGCGCGCCGAAGAAGTCGGACTCGACACGCACGTCCTGCTTTTCGCCAGCCTGACGTCGCTCCTGGCGGGCGTTCTTTTCGGCCTTGCCCCCGCGTGGAAGGTCTCGCGACCGGACCTGCATTCTTCTCTTCAGGAAGGTGGACGCGGAGTTGTCCCCGGACGCCACCGCTCCCAGGGACTGTTTGTGGTCGCGGAGATGGCTCTCGCCCTGGTCCTGCTCATTGGCGCGGGACTGATGATCCGCAGCCTGACTCGCCTGTGGCACGTCGATCCCGGGTTCGATCCCAGCCGCACTCTGAGCTTCGGCCTCTCCCTGCCGCCCTCCGAGATGAGGGCCAGTCCGGACGCGATCCGCAATGCCTTCCGCGAATTTGACCGCAGGATCGCCGCAATTCCGGGCGTGCGGAGCGTCTCCCAGTCCTGGGGCTCGGTGCCCATGAGCGACGATGACGAACAGCTGTTCTGGCTCGAAGGCCATCCGAAACCTGCGAACCAGAATGAGATGAACTGGGGTATCGACTACATCGTCGAGCCTTCTTATCTCGAGACCATGGGAATTCCGCTACGCCAAGGCCGCTTTTTCACGAGTCAGGACGACGAGCACTCCCCACTGGTCACGGTGGTCGATGAAGTCTTCGCCCGCAAGTTTTTCCCTAATCAGGATCCGATCGGGAAGCGCTTTCACCTGAGCGGGTCCGATCGACTGGTGGAGATCGTGGGCGTGGTGGGGCACGTTCGGCAATGGGGACTCGACCTGGATGACCAGCAGTCCTTGCGCTCCGAGTTCTATCTTCCCTGCATGCAGATGCCGGACGAGTTCATCGCCATGGCGCCTTCGGGTTCGGTGGTGCTCGTGCGCTCCCGGGGAAGTCTGGCGGGCCTGTTCGATTCCATCCGCGATGTCAGCCGGCAGATGAGCAGCCAGCAAGTCATCTACGGCGTTCAGAGCATGGACCAGGTCATATCCACTTCGCTCGCCTCGCGCCGCTTTTCCATGATTCTGCTCGCCGTGTTCGCCGCTCTGGCGCTGCTGCTAGCAACGGTCGGCATCTACGGTGTCATCTCCTACCTCGTGAGCCAGCGCGTGCATGAAATGGGCATCCGCATGGCGCTGGGCGCGCGGCCTCTCGATATCCTGCGGCTGGTGCTCGAGCAGGCCGGACGGATGGCGCTGGCGGGCGTTGCCCTCGGCCTGATTCTGGCGTTGAGCCTGACTCGTCTGATGGCCGGCCTGCTCTACGGTGTGCCCGCGACCGACCCCATTACCTTCGCCGCGGTGGCCGTTCTTCTCGCCGGGGTGGCGATGGCGGCCTGCTATTTTCCTGCGCGGCGAGCCACCAGAGTCGATCCCATGGTTGCCTTGCGCTACGAGTAGGCAAAACGCATTGGCATGCCGAAGCCCGTAGCCTGGCGTGCGGGTTTCATTCCGGGACGCTATTCCCTGAAGCGTGCTCCTTGGGTGCTGTTCTCTCCCGCTTTGTGTCCGACAATTGTTCAAGACAAAGGTGGTTCGCCTTTTGTGATGCCCGGCGAAGCTTTGGCGAATTGCTTGCATGGAAGCCAGACAGGCGCGCCCACCAGAACGGGCGGGCTGAGTCTCAGCGAGGAAGAGGTTCTATGATCGATCTCGACAACATCAAGATCACGCAACGCGACGAACAGGTTCTCAACCTGTTGGTACAGGGCTGCAGCAACAAGGAGATTGCCGCTCAGCTCAACATCAGTCCGCGCACCGTAAAACAGCACCTGCGAACCTTATTCTTGCGCGCCGGCATTCGCGAGGGCCGCAAACGGGTGAAGCTGGCCACCGCAGCCTTTCAAAGGGGGCAGAGAGAAACATGCAACCCAGTGATCGCTTGACCCCCAAGGAAACGCAGGTCGCGCGCCTGGTCTGGGAAGGTCTTACCAACCGGGAGATAGCGGCCATCATTGGTACCACTGAGCAGGTAGTGAAGAACTATCTACGCAATACCTTCGACAAGCTCGGCGTGTGGAGCCGCTTGGAACTGGCGCTGTACGTCGCGAACCACGGGGGCTCGCAGTGGAAGAGCGCATTTGACGTGGCGGTCGGCGCCGAAGCGGCCATGCCGGCCCTACGCGCCGATCCGGCAATCTAGGGCGGCGAGCGGCTCTCATGGGAAGTTGGCTTGATCGATGGCCGCGCTGCTACAGATTTCAGCGTTGTTTTCAACAGCAGTCGCGGGAGGCTCGTCGAAGATGAAGGAGCTCTTACCTGGGCGCGAATCAGGCAAAATCGGGCGAGGCGCGCGCCGCTCTCGCTACAGCTTGCGAGTTTGCACCAAAGATCGGGCAGGCGCTTGTGGAAGCCGGGTATCTCTTTGAAGGCTTGACGGCTATTGGGCGAGAAAAGGGCTTGACGGCGCGATTTTCTGAAGTTACACAGCCGAAGCTTCGATTTGGGGCATCTTTATCCCCGGGGGCGGGCTGCGGCGGTGGATTGTGTTCCATGCGGTCGGGTTCGTTTCCTGGAGTGGTTCTTCGAGTTGAGACGAGTTCGGGAGCAGGCAGAAAAGACGACCGGCAAGGCAACGCACGCCGCTGAGTTCTTGAAGCTGGGGTTCTGAAGCTGAATTGCGGGTTCTGTGCCGGCATCCTTTGGAAGCAGCGCGTGCAGGTTGCTGTTCGACGCAGTTTCGTTCCGGCTATGCTAACGGATCGCTTTCATCGCGCCAAAGCGGCGGTTCTGGTCGTCGACGATTCACCGGAAATGCAGCGCTATCTGCGCTTCCTCCTGGAGATGGACTCCTATCAGGTGGAGACAGTCAACACCGGACTGGAAGCGCTCGAACTTCTGCGCACGGGCTTTAGTCCCGCGGTGGTGCTGCTCGATGTTCATATGCCCGGCATCGATGGCCTTGAGACCTTGCGGCGCCTGCGTGGATTCTGGCCGGACCTGAAGGTCATCATATGCTCCAGCGAAGATGATCCCAGAAAAACCCGTCAGGCAGCGTTGCTGGGCGCGCAGGCCTACCTGACAAAACCGGTACAGCATCTCTATCTGTCCGCCGCCATCGAACGGTGTTTGTGTAACAGCGCAGCGCCATCCGCGGGGCCGAGTGCCCCGGGCCGCCTGCTAGCGTTGCCTCGACGCGATGCGGCTCAAGAAAATTGATTCTCTTCAGACGGGCAGCCGGGTCAGGCTCTGCAGGAATTGGCGCAGCAGGTTTCGGTCCGCGTCGGTCACCTCGGTGAACTGCGCGCCGATACCAAATCCCGGCGTGCTGGTGACCACTCTTCCGTTCGCCCACACTTTCGTGTCCTTCAACCACAGGGCAATCCTCACTGGTGTTCCGCGCGGAAGCGGGTTGGGCATCTCGACGAAGCAGCCGCCGAGACTGAGGTCGGCGGTGCGGGCGCGAATCGGCGCAGTGTTCTCGGCGGCGTAAACCTCCACCGAGTTCACTGTCTTCAACCGCGGATAAGCGCGGCGGTCGCGGGCATCGCGCCAGGCGGTATCCGCAGATGCTGTGGGCAGGGGAAAATCCCACAACGCTTTTTCCGGCGAAAGATTCAACAGGCCAATGTGTCCTCCCTTGGGCGTGCCCGCAGCGCCCACCCACTTCACCCGAAAGTGTCCCTTGTTTGAGCCATAGGTGAGCCCGACAATTTCATCGGCCTTGAGCTGGGCTTTGACCTCGATCAATTCCGCGCCGTGACGGCTCACGTTGGCGGTGAAAACCTTCTCCGAGAAGACCTGCCCGGAGTGATCAGTTCCAAAGATCCGCACCGGAACCTTGATTTCCTTACGCGGCTCGCGACGTTTGCCCATGTGCTGACAGCACCCAGATGGCTGAGTCCCGCCCCGGTTTCCCCTGGCAGAATCAGCTCTCCGCCGGCGCCCCAGAATCCTCCCCCGGGAAAAACGCTGCAAAAGGTTGCATCCACAGTTCTATTCGCTCCGCGCTTTTCGTGCAACATACAGTTTCGCAATGAGTTGCCGGTGGGCCTGCGGCAGGGTAATTGCACGCTTCAGGTTTCGGCCTGGGGCAAGGGGATGCCTCAGCCGCAGGGGCAACGGTGGCAATGACACACAAAGAAACTTTCTGGATGGCCTGTGACTCAACCGAACAGCTACGCGCCGAATACGGACCTTTCCACACCCGGGACGAGGCGGAAGCCGAGGCCCAAAAGCTGGGGTTTGGCTTTCTGCTGCGCTACGAACATGTGATCGACGAACACGACGACATTCAGGAAGTTCGCTGCATCTTTATTGAACTGCCCGAGGCCAGCGCGGCTCCGCCGGCCGCGCGCACGATCCAGCGCTTTCATACCCGGTGTGCCAGCTGTGGAGAGATGGCGGTGCACGACGAGCCCTGGCGGGCGGAAGTCTGGGCCGATATTCATGAGTTTGAGCACTCCCGCCACCGTGTCCGGCTGTTCGAGCAGACTCACCGCGAAGGACTGAAAGAAATCGGCGACTGGCGCGACCGCTGCGCCTGAGCTGTTTCCCCTCTTGCGTTTCGCTTCCTCCAACTGAAAAACTGAGTTGTTTCTGCTACTCTGTCCTGTGTTTTCCCGTAACTGAACGTTTTCGAGGAAAAGCCTCATGATGCTGCTCGTCCTTCTGGTGCTGGCCGCTGTGCCCCTTCTCGGAGTGGGCTGGATATTGTTCTACGGTTCCCCCACCACCGTGGACGGCCTCTTTACCGCCTTGATTCTTCTCGCTATGTCGGGAATTCTGGGAACTACTGCCCTGTTCGAGTTGCGCAAGGGGAAGGCAGCCTTTAGCGGGCCCAAAGGCTCTTCCCGCCGCTCCGGCACGACCCTGGCAGGGGACGCCATCCGCCACGGCAAAGTGGAAGACGTTGTCTTCTTTGAAGCTCATGTCGGCCAACCGAACAAGTCCATCGTGACCCTCTCGGATGGAGATGGTCCGTGGCAGACGCTGGTGCTCGAAGGCGATGTCAGGAACGCCCTTCCCGTCGGTCAGACGCTTGAGATCAGGCTGCGCAAGGAGCCAGGCCGGAGCGTGCTCGTCGAGGTCAGCCATTCTTGATCTTTCCCAGCCTGCTCATTTTCTCTTTTACGGGTTACTGACGTAACCTCCATCGGTCATTTGACCTCGCTAGACCCGCTCGCTGCGGAGGAGAATTTCTCTTGCCGCAGTGTCGCGGTCGGATTGCTCTGGCCGGAGGGGAGATGTCGCAGGTCAAGGACGAAAAAGAGTCGGCGCCGTCGATGCTGGCGCGGGCCGAGGAAATTCAGAGGCAGATTCAGCAGCTTTCCGGCCGGGATTGGCAGCTCTGGTCCATAGGGCTGCTGATGATCGTGATTCTCACCGGCGGCATTCTGACCCTGGTGTTTCCCAACCTGGCCTGGGCGGAGCGGGTCGTGCGGCTTGAGCCTGCTTACCTGCCCCAGCTCTTTTATGGCCTCATCTCGCTGATCCTGCTGTTCAACATCTATTGCGTCGGCCAGAAGTTGGCTCTTAACACCACCCGCCGCGCCCTGATCAACGAACTGGTGCTGAATGAGAGGCTCGAAAGCCTCTCGCTGATCGATCCCCTGACGCAGCTCATGAACCGGCGCGCGCTCAACGAAATGATTCCCCGCGAGATTGCCCGCGCCAACCGCCTGGGAAGCCACATCACCTTCGTAGCCATGGATATCGATGACTTCCGCGCTCTCAATGCCAAGTGGGGAACGCTTGAGGGCAACACCGTGCTCATGGACTTTGCCAAAATGCTGACCCGAACTTTCCGGGGCGGCGACATCGTATTCCGCCAGGGTGGCGACGAATTCCTGGTGGTGATGCCGGACACCTACGAAGAACAGGCCCACCCTCCGATGCAGCGCCTCCTGCGGGAAGTGGAGCACTGGAATCACGGCAACAACAAGGGCTACCAGATCTCCTTCGCCTACGGCATCGCCTCGTATGTCACCGGAACCGAGCTGGCCGACGTCCTCCGCGCCGTCGACCGCAAGATGTACCAGAAAAAACACAATCTGATTCCGGTCTTCTGATCTCCTTCCAACCGGCTCTCGTCCGCAAAGACTCCCACCCCCCAATTGTCTTCGGAAATTAGCCGGCCACAGCTTATGGAGGACTTCTTGGGAGAGAAGCGGGACGCCGCCTGGGCTCGGCGTCTTCTTGTCCGATGGAAAACCTTTAACCGGCGGCCGCTCTGACGCTCGCGCAGCGCGCCGCGCCCATCAATGCTGCTTTGTCATTGATGACCACTCGGACGGGCATGTCCTCGAGCAGCGGTTGCATGCGTCCCTTAGCGGCGAAGGCATGCATGAAGAGCGGTCCGGCCAACTTCGAGAGCAGTTTGGGCGCGATCCCGCCGCCGAGGTAAACTCCCCCGGTTGCCATTACTTTCAGAGCGAGATTGCCGGCTTCCGTGGCATAGATCGAGATGAAGAGATCGAGCGCCTGTTCTGCCAGGGGACTCTTGCCCCCCATCGCGGCCACGGAAATAGCGGCTGCCGGGTCGGCATGCGCCATCTCTTCGGTCAGCCATTGCGGCTCCGTGCCCCGCCCGGTGTCGCGCAGGAAGTGAAAGAGATTCACCAGGCCCGGTCCGGAAACCACGCGCTCATAGCTCACGTGCCCGAATCGCGCCGCGAGGTAGCGGAACAGTTCGATCTCCAGTTCGTTGCGGGGCGCGAAGTCGGCGTGGCCGCCTTCGCAGGCGAACACCTGATGGCGCGATCCGTCCCAGTACATGCCGGCTTCGCCCAGTCCGGTTCCCGCCGCGATTACCGCCTGGTTTCCCGAGGGATTCCCCCGGACCTGATTCAAAAGCAGCACATCGCGGGGATCGAGCGCGGCGATGCCCCAGGCATTGGCTTCGACATCGTTGATCAGCGTGGTCTGCGCGAGGTTGAGCTCCCGTGCCAGCCGCCCTGATTCGACCACCCAGGGAAGGTTTGAAGTCTCTACCCGGCCATTGCGCACCGGTCCGGCAATGCCGAAGCAGGCGGCCTCGGGACGCAGGTTGGAGGTATCGACGAACCGGGTGACGATTTCATCGAGACCGCGATACTCGCGGCTGGGAAAGACCGAGGCTGACACCAGGCGGAAGTGTCCATTGGAAACATCGAAGAACGCAAGCCGTGCATTTGTGCCTCCGATGTCTCCGGCCAGAATCATTCTTCGAAGTTCCTCCAGCGCCGGCCATCGCGCTCCAGCAATTCGTCGGATTCCCGGGGGCCCCAGGTGCCGGCGGGATAGTTGGGAAAGTTCCGCGGTGGCAGCGCCTTCCACACGTCGAGCACCGGACTGACCACGCACCATCCGGCTTCGACCATATCCGCCCGCTGGAACAGCGTAGCGTCGCCGATCATGCAGTCGTGCAGCAACCGCTCATAGCCGGTGCTGGGCTGGGTTCCGAAATAATCCGCGTACTCGAAGTTCATATCCACCGCGCCCAGATGCATGACCGGGCCGGGAACTTTGGCGGCGAATTGCAGCGAGATCCCTTCTTCCGGCTGGATGTGGAGCACCAGCTGGTTGGGCAGCAGGTTCTCTACCGGGGTATCGCGGAAAAGCACGAAGGGCGCCCGGCGGAACTGAATCACGATGTGCGTGTTCTGAGCGGCCAGCCGCTTCCCGGTGCGCAGGTAGAAGGGAACGTCGGCCCAGCGCCAGTTGTCAATCTGCAGCCTCATGGCCACGAAAGTCTCGGTTCGCGAGTCGCCCGGGACGCCGTCTTCCTCGCGATAGGCCGGAACCCGCTGTCCATTGCCGCTGCCCTGACCATACTGTCCGCGCACTGTCTTGCTCAGCACCTCTTCGGAGCTCAATGGCTGGATGGCGTGCAGGATTTTCGCCTGCTCATCGCGCACCGCGTCTGCCCGGAACGAAACCGGAGGTTCCATCGAGGTCAGGCTGATGAGTTGCATGATGTGGTTGGGCACCATGTCACGCAGCGCCCCCGCGGTGTCGTAGTAGCTGCCGCGTTGCTCGACGCCCACCGTCTCCGCCACCGAGATCTGCACGTGATCGATGTAGCGGCGGTTCCAGATGGGCTCGAAAATTCCGTTGGCGAAGCGGAAAGCCAGGATATTCTGCACCGTCTCCTTGCCCAGATAATGATCGATGCGGTAAATCTGCTGCTCCTCCACCACCTTCAGCAGTTGTGCGTTCAGCCCCCGCGCTGACTCGAGATCGTGGCCGAAAGGCTTCTCCACAATCACCCGCCGCCAGTGCTGGCCGTCTTCGCGCATCAGTCCGGCTGCCGCCAGTTGCTCGACAATCGAACCGAAGAACCGCGGCGCGGTGGCCAGATAAAAGAAATAGTTGCCGTGCGTGGAGTGGTCCTTGTTGACGCGCTCCAGGAATTCTTTGAGCTGGCCGTAAATATTGCCGTCGTCGAACTCGCCCGTGAGGTAGTACAGGCGGCGCAGAAACCACTCGATGATTTCCGGATCGGCCCCGGCCCCGGCGTAGTGCTTCAACGAATCCGCGACCTCCTTGCGGAAGTCTTCGTCGGTCATGGAACCATGCGACACTCCGACGACAGCGAACTCGCGGGAAAGAAGATCGGCCTTGGCCAGGTTATACAACGCCGGAATCAGCTTGCGGTGGGTCAGGTCCCCGGACGCGCCGAAGATCACCATGACGCATGGCTCCGCCGGTTTGCCGGTAGGCCGGTGGGTGGTGGGCATCACTTCCGCTTGCGCCATGATTTACCTCGCTCCCCGCCGGGCGGTGTTCCGCTGCCAACGATCATCGTTGCCCGCGATGAGTCCGCGCACGAAGCGCAGCTGCAATGTCGCGGCCGGCTTCACCACTCCTGTCGTGCCCATAGGTCGCCCTCGCTATATTAAATCGTTTTTCTACTATGTAACCGCGAATTCGACAACAACCTGAGACGGGGAACTGCGCAGATTTCAGGAATGCCTCAAACCTCTACCAGAGAGCCGTAAACAGGCCCGGCCGAACCCGGATCGCGGATGCGCCATCCCAGGCCTTGCGGACCTTCGCAACCAGTCACATCGTCATTTCGTCTTCGAAGTGCGTTCGACCGCCTTGAGCAGTTTATCGAAGGCCTCCGCAAACAGGCGCACTCCGTCGGCCGTCAGTTTGTCGGTGACTTCCTTCATCGAGACTCCCAGCTTGGCGATCGTCGCCATGGTCGCGTTGGCGGCATCCAGGCCCTCGGTCAAGCTGGCTCTCGGGTGGCCGTGGTCGCGGAAAGCATCGAAGGTTGCGGGCGGAATTGTGTTCACCGTATCCCGGCCGATCAACTCCTCCACATACAGCACGTCGCTGTAGGCGGCATTCTTGGTGCTGGTGCTGGCCCAAAGGACGCGCTGCGTCTGCGCACCCTGGGCAGCAAGTTTCTTCCAGCGGTCGCCGGAGAAAATCTGCAGATAGCGCTGATAGGTCTGCTTACCATTGGCGATGGCTACCTTACCCACCACGCTCTGCAGTTGCACTTTTTCCCGTTCGTCCTTGGTGTTCTTGAGTCGGGCCGCCAGGATGGAATCGACCAGCGAATCGATGCGGCTGATGAAAAAGCTGGCCACGCTGCCCATCCCGCTTACATCTCCGCCGCTCGCGGCGAGTTGCTCCAGGCCGCCAATGTAGGCTTCCGCCACGCGCTCGTAAACCTCCTGCGCAAACAGCAGGGTCACGTTGATGTTGATACCCTCGCCGATCAACTGCTGAAAAGCCGGGATGCCCTCCGCCGTTCCCGGTACTTTGATCATTACGTTCTCGCGTCCGACAGCCTTCCATAGCCTGCGCGCTTCCTCGATCGTTGCCTGGGTGTCGTGCGCCAGATAGGGAGACACTTCCAGGCTCACATAGCCGTCGCGGCGTCGGGTGTTCTCGTACACCGGGCGCAGGACGTCGGCGGCGTCCTGGATGTCGTGAATGGCGAGAACTTCATAACGGCCGCCGGCGTCCAGATCGGTGCGAGTGTCGAGTGATTTCAGCAGTTCAGAGTAGTACTTGCTCTCTCCGATCGCCTTTTCGAAAATCGAGGGGTTCGACGTCATACCCCGCAGGCCGTCCTCGTTAATTAGCCGTTTCAGTTCGCCCGTTTCGATCAGGTCGCGGCGGATGTAATCCAGCCACACCGATTGTCCAAAGTTCAGCAGCTCTTTCAGCGGATTGGTTGCCTTTGCGCTTTCGATGATTCCTGTTGCCATAAGTCCTCGCTCTTAATTCCGATTAGCGCAACCGCCCATGAGCGCCTGCGGCTCGCTATTTCGATTGCTGGATCGCCTGGCGCGCTGCCTCGACGACCTTCTCAGCTGTGAAGCCGAACTTCTTCATCAGATCCTTGATGGGTGCCGACGCGCCAAATGTGCGCATTCCGAGCATCTTTCCCGTGGCTCCGACATAGCGGTCCCAGCCAAACGTAGAGGCGGCCTCGACCGAAACGCGAGCCTTGACGGCCGGTGGCAGAACCTGCTGACGATACGCTTCGCTCTGCTCCTCAAACAGCTCCATCGAGGGCATGCTGACGACGCGAGCTTTCGTGCCCGCGGCCTTGAGCTGCTCGTAGGCAGACACGCACAGCGAAACTTCGCTGCCGGTGCCGATGAGAATAACCTCGGGCTTTCCATCCGGGGCATCCGCCAGAATGTAGGCTCCCTGAGCCACGCCCGCGGCGGGAGCGTACTTTGTTCGGTCAAATGTCGGCACAGCCTGCCGTGTGAGCACCAGCGCTGCCGGCTTCTCTCGAAGCTGGATCACGACTTTCCACGCTTCCACCACCTCGTTGGCATCCGCCGGCCGCAGGACTATGATTCCCGGCATCGCGCGCAAGGCGGCCAGCTGTTCGATCGGTTCGTGAGTGGGACCGTCTTCTCCCAGGCCGATCGAATCGTGGGTATAGACATAAATGACCGGAATCTCCATGATCGCCGCCAGGCGAACCGGCGGCTTCATGTAATCCAGAAAATTGAAGAAGGTGCCGCCGAACGGACGAACTTTTGACAAGGCCAGGCCATTCAGCGCCGAACCCATGACGTGTTCCCGGACGCCGAAGTGCAGGTTGCGACCTCCGTAGCTGCCCGCCTCGAAGTCACCAGCGCCCTCGAACTTGAGAGCGGTTTTGTTGGATGTGGCGAGGTCGGCCGAGCCGCCAATCATCCACGGGATGTTCTGCGCCAGGGCGTTCAGTACTCTGCCCGAGCTCTCACGGGTGGCGATACCCTTGGAATCAGGCGCGAACTGAGGAAGATTTTGCCCCCAATTTTGCGGCAATTCTCCATGTTCCATAAGTTCAACCTGTTCAGCCAGTTCAGGGTATTTCTTCTCGTACTCGCTGAACATCTTGGCCCACTGCTCGCGCAATCCGCGGCCGCGTTTTCCCATGCCCTCCAGAAAACTCTCCCGCACGCCGTCCGGCACAAGGAACTTGGCGTCTTCCGGCCAGCCATAAGACTTCTTGGCCAACCGCACTTCTTCATCGCCCAACGGTTCACCGTGGGCCGCGTTGGTGTCTTGCTTGTGCGGCGCGCCATAGCCGATGTGGCTCCTCACGATGATCAGAGTCGGGCCATTCTTGTGCTCGAGAAACGAGTGGCACGCCTGGGATAGCGAGGCCAGGTCATTGGCGTCCTCCACATGGTTCACGTTCCAGCCATAGGCACGAAAGCGCTCGCCGACATCCTCGCTGAACGAGGCAGCCGCAGGACCGTCCAGCGTGACGTGATTGTCGTCATAAATCCAACAGAGGTTGGGCAGTTTCAAATGACCGGCCAACGACGCCGCTTCGCTTCCCACGCCCTCCATCAGATCGCCATCGCTGCAGAAGGAGTAAATGTTGTAGTTGAAAATCTCAAGGCCCGGCCGGTTGAATCTCGCCGCGAGCCACAACGCGCCCATTGCCATACCGACGCTGTTGCCGATGCCCTGGCCCAGGGGGCCGGTCGTTGTTTCCACTCCGGAAGTGATGCGAAATTCGGGGTGCCCGGGAGTCCGGCTGTCGAGCTGGCGGAATTTCTTGAGGTCGTCGAGCGAGATCGCCGGTTCATTCAGCACTCGCCCATCGTGATCGACCGCCCGCACGCCTGTAAGGTAGAGCATGGCGTAGAGCAGCATGGACGCGTGCCCGTTCGAAAGAATGAAGCGGTCGCGGTTCGGCCAGGTGGGATCTTCGGGGTCATAGCGTAGGAATTGCTGCCACAAGCAATAGGCCACAGGGGCGAAAGCCATCGGCGCGCCGGGATGGCCGGAATTAGCTTGCTGCACGGCGTCGATTGCCAAGGTGCGGATCGTATTGATCGTCAGGGTTTCCAGTTGCCGGTTGGTCAGCAATGTCTGCTCGCTCGCCACCATGGAATGAGTCTCCCTTTCTTGCCCTAGAGTTTCCGCTTCCGATTAAGGTTTGATTCCAGACTACCCGTGCGAGTTTTCGCGCGAACGCATCTCCCCCGCAGTTTATCAAGTTCGAGGGCAGCGCGTGCTGGCCGGTCGCCAGCGGAAGAAGCCCACCTTTTAAGGATGATGGCCGGGGGACAAAGATTCATCTGACGGCGATTAAATCGAGAGAGGAAGAAGTGGCGGAAAACTCGTGTGCAGGTCGAATCCTAGCGTTTCATCTGCGCCAGGTAGCCTTGCTGGGCGTGATAGTTCTTGGTGGTGCTTTCGACGAACCTCAGAAAGTGTCTGAGGGTCTCGCGTTCGGGCGATTCCAGGTCGGCGAACCTGATCCGGATGCCAAATGAAGGATTGCTGCTGGTAACCACACCATTCAGCGAAATGCCTTTTACCCACAGCTTCCCGTTCGCCACCCAGAGTCCAATGGCGACTTTCTTCCCCGGATGGATCGGAGTGGACGTCTCAACAAAGCAGCCGCCCATGCTGGTGTTGGAGAGATTACCCCATACGGGGCCGGTTGAACCTTCGACTCCCAACTCAACAGCCACAAAGCACTTCATTCGTGGGTAGCGGCGGCGGTCCTGGCCCCACGATGGAGTAAAGATGTCCGGCTCAAAGGGTGGTGTTGCCCCCGGCTCCGTAGCCACCGATTGGGAAGTTGCCATCCCCGCTGCGACCGGATCGGCGGCCGGCTCTTTCGCCGACTTGCTCCCCGCGGAATTGCTCTTGATACGGCGCATGGCCTCGACCAGCGCCTGGTCACGTTTGTCGGGGGACGCGTCCCGATATACCTGCAGCAACTCGGCGAGGTGGCTCACGATCTCCGGATCAGAGAGAAGTTTGGTCCAATCGGCTCCGGCGGCGGGAGTTTTCGCTGTACTCATCAGGATTGGAAGATGCTGCTAACAGACGGGTTTCCCCATCACGTAGAGTGGACGAGAATACCGTAATCCACAAGATGACCGTGGTGTAGGCCAGAAGTAACCACTCTCCATTACCTGCGGTCTGCGTGATCGTTATCTCCGGTTTTGCCGCAGTTCCGCCAGCGCCTCCTTCGCTTCTTGGAAGCCCGAATCGAGCTGGATAGCCTGCTCGTAGGCAGCCCGAGCGCCTTCCAGGTCGCCCGCCTCTTCCTGAAGCAAACCAAGTTGAAGATATCGCGGAGCCGACTGTTCAGTGGGGACATTCGCAGCGAGCTCCCGGACCAGTTCTCCTATTTCGTGAGGATCCACGCGCACCGCTTGGCGATAGCTCTCCCGGACCCTGGCATAGTCCTCCAGCTCATCGTAGAAAGTTGCCAGGGTGTCGTAACAACGCCCCTGAATGTGAGGATCGGTGGTCATGGAAATCGCGGCTTGATACTCCTTGATCGCGTCCTGCACCCGTCCACACTGTGCCAGGTCTGCACCAAGGTTCACATGCTTGAAGGGATCCCGGGGATTCGCTCGGACGGCTTCCTGGAAACCAGCCAGTGCCTCCTCCGGGCGGCCCATGACGAGCAGAGCGGAGCTCAGCCCTTCCGCCGCTACTGAGTTCTGGTGGGTGACGGCGAGGTCGTGCGTCCACAAATCGAAATCGCTGCGCCAGAAGCTAATCTGGCGAAGGGATAGCGCGAACAGAGCGGCCAGGACAACGGCCGAGATGGCGCACCGAAACTTGAGATCAAGGCCGGCGCGGTCGGCCAACTCTGCCGATCCCCAGGCTACCATGACAAATACACCGATCAACGGAATGTAGGCATAGCGGTCCGCCATTGCCTGATCCCCGATCTGTACTAGGCCGATCACTGGAACCAGCGTTCCCAGATACCATAGCCAGCCCACTATCAGGTAGCTGCGGCGTCGTCTCTCCCTCCATGCGAGCAGGCTCACGCCAACCAGGAAAGCGGACGCCAGGATAATGCTTCCGCTACCGAGCCCATGGCCCATCGGGTAGTAAACCGCCAGTCGCGTCGGCCAGACGGTCTTTCCAAGGTATGCGGCATAGGCGTGGACGGCGTTTGCTGCCCTCCACCAGAAGGGAAAGCGTTGCAGTGTGCGCACGGCTCCGCCGCGTTGCTGCGCGATCACGGTGATCCAGGCGCTGGCTGCGCACATAACCAGGAGAGGAAGTTTCTCCAGAATCGACTGTGAGACTGAGACCTCTCCGGACCTGGAGCGATTCTTCACCGCAACACGCTTGATTTTGGCTTCGCGCCTCCGCATCTCCTTTGTAGGCGCCGCGGACTTACCTTGAATTCTCCTAAGCGGCCAGAGGTCGAGCAGCAGCAGAACGAACGGCAGAGTGATCACCATCGGCTTGGAGGCGAGTCCCAGGACGAATAGCGTCGCCACGAGGAGATAGCGAAGGGCGCCCGGCCTCCGCGAATACCATCCATACGCGCCCAGGGTAAGCAGAAAGAAGAAGGTGCTGAGCACATTCTTACGCTCGGCGATCCATACGACGGACTCCACATTCAGGGGATGGACGGCGAACAATGCCGAGACCAGAAGGCTTCGACCGAGCGCGGACGTGGCACGAAACAAGAACCAGAACAGCAGCACGACGTTGGCCGCGTGAAGCAGAACACTGGTGGCATGATGTCCGCCCGGGTTCAGGCCGTAGATTTGGCAATCCAGCGCGTGTGACAGCCACGTTAAAGGATGCCAGTTATCTTCCTCGGTGGAGGTTAGCGACCAGGCCAGAACGCCTTCGGTTACACCCGCCTGTACATGCCGGTTTGCAGTCACATAGTGTTGGTCATCATAGTTGGCAAAGGGATAATGCAGAGCCGGACTGTAGAGCGCCAGGGTTGCAGCCACCAGGAAAAGGCAGGACAAAACATTCAGCTGCGTGTGTTTCAGGCCCATGCGACAGGGCGATTCTAGCATCGGGAGCGAATCACAAAGGGACCAGTCGTCGCGCGAGCGAATGTGAAATTGAATCCGAGTGAGGGGTCGCGCGGCCGGGGTCACAGTGGCGCGCCCGAAGGGACTCGAACCCCTAACCTACGGCTCCGGAGGCCGGCGCTCTATCCAATTGAGCTACGGGCGCGCTTCGACTCTCCAAGTTTACATGTTGCAGGTTCCGGCCATCAATCCATGCGCTACGAGATTCGGGGCGATGGGGCGGCTCATAGTCGGCTTCCAGTCTGAGCGACCGATTCGCGGCTAGTAGCGGCCGTGTCCGCCGCCGCGGCCACCGCGATCGCGTCCGCCGCCGGCACGTTCGGTCTTGGGACGGGCTTCGTTTACATTCAGCTTGCGTCCTCCCACCGGGCTGCCATTCAAAGCGGCAATGGCCTTCTCCCCGTCCTCCGCGTTGGTCATCTCCACGAAGCCGAAGCCCCGCGAACGGCCGGTGTCGCGGTCAGTCATGATGCTGACGCGGTCCACCTGCCCGTAGGCCTCGAAGAGGTGACGCAATTCATCCTCTGAGGTATTGAAATCGAGGTTTCCAACGAAGATATTCTTCAAGCGAGTGCCTCGTTCTGAGCTATTTGAGTGTGGGCGACTTCGGCGGAGGAGCGAAGGCTGGTTGGCCGAGCTGACGAGCCGGAGTTACGAACATCAAACGCGGTGGAAGTATAGCAGGTCTGCCACCACGTTCAATGTCTTGTCGCCCTCAGCAGCCTTCTACCTTCCAATAACCTTCCCGCTGGTAACCGAGTTGCAGCAACCGGTTCTTGGGATCGTGCCGCTTGCCGCAGTGCGGGCATTTCAGATAACGGCTCCAGCTTGTGCCTCTCCGGTCGAAGTCCTCAGATACGGCGAAGGTGGTGCCGCAACTGCAGGGAACCAGGTACACCCTCAGGGGTCCAGGATTGGACTTGGCCTTTGACATCGGAGCTTATAGCGCCGGCGAGGATGGCCGCGCGGTTCGGGGGAGAGTCTCGGCTCAGCCTTCTTCCTCCACCATCGCCATTGAACTTTTCTTGCGCTTGTTGGCCTGCAGCACTTTCTTGCGCAAACGAAGCGACTTGGGAGTGACCTCGACGAACTCATCCTCGGCGATGAACTCGATAGCCTGCTCCAGATTCAGATTGCGAAAAGGCACCAGACGAATGGCCTCGTCGGCGGTTGAGGCGCGCATATTGGTGAGTTTCTTCTCGCGCACCGTGTTTACATCGAGGTCCGTGTCCTTGGCGTTCTCGCCGATGATCATCCCTTCATATACTTCTACGCCGGGACCGACGAACAGCTCGCCTCGCTCCTGCAGACCCCAAAGCGCATAGGCGGTCGTAACTCCCGGGCGATCGGCGACCAGCGCTCCCGTCAGCCGGTGTGGAATCTCGCCCTGCCACGCCGTGTAGCCATCGAACAGGGAATTCATGACGATGGTCCCGCGCGTATCGGTGAGCAGCTGGCTGCGCAGCCCGATCAGGCCCCGGCTGGGAACACGGAACTCGATGCGTACCCGTCCGTAGCCATGATTGTGCATATTGACGACTTCACTTTTGCGCGATCCAAGCTGCTCCATCACCACCCCGACAAACTCCTCGGGCACGTCCACCGTAAGCCGTTCGACCGGCTCCATCAATTTGCCGTCGACCCGCCGGGTCACGATCTCGGGCTTGCCCACCATAAGTTCGTAACCCTCCCGCCTCATCATCTCAATCAGGATGGAGAGCTGCAGTTCGCCGCGGCCCATCACCTTGAACGAGTCGGTGCTTTCCGTGTCCTCGACCCGCAGCGAGACATTGGTCAACAGCTCTTTCTCCAGGCGTTCGCGCAGGTTGCGCGAGGTCACGTAGCTGCCCTCGCGTCCCGCGAACGGCGACGTGTTGACGGTAAACTGCATGGCGATCGTGGGTTCGTCGATAGTGATCGGCGGCAAAGGCGAAGGGTTCTCTGCCCCGGTGATGGTCTCCCCTATAGTGATGCCTTCCACTCCCGCCACCGCCACGATGTCGCCCAGGGAAGTCTCCGTGATATCCGTTCGCTTCAGCCCGGAGAAAGAAAACAGCTTGGTGATTTTCGTTTTCTGGGTCGAGCCGTCCAGCTTGGCGATTCCAACCTCTTCCCCCGTGCGCATGGTTCCATTGAATACGCGAGCAATCGCCAGCCGCCCGAGGTAGTCGCTGTAGTCGAGATTCGCCACCAGGATCTGCAGCGGGCCTGCCGGATCGCCCTTGGGCTCGGGAATGGTGACGAGGATGGTTTCAAATAACGGCTGCAGGTCTTCCCCGCCGCCTTTGATGTCGCGCGACGCCGTGCCTGCCTTGGCGTTGGTGTACAGCACGGGAAAGTCCAGTTGCTCCTCTTTCGCGTCCAGATCGATGAACAGATCGTAGACTTCGTTCAACACTTCCTGAGGGCGGGCGTCAGCCCGGTCGATCTTGTTGATCACCAGGATGGGCGGAAGCTGGGCTTCGAGCGCTTTGCCCAGCACATAGCGCGTCTGCGGCAACGGACCTTCGCTGGCGTCGACCAGCAACATGACTCCATCCACCATCTTCAACGCGCGCTCCACTTCGCCGCCGAAGTCACTGTGGCCGGGAGTATCCACGATATTGATCTTCACATCGTTGTAGAAGATCGCCGTGTTCTTGGCCAGAATGGTGATGCCGCGCTCACGCTCCAGTTCGTTCGAGTCCATCACCCGTTCCATGACACTTTCATTCGAGCGGAAGGTGCCGCTCTGCTTCAGCATGGCGTCCACCAAAGTGGTCTTGCCATGGTCGACGTGAGCAATAATGGCGATGTTGCGGATGCTGGAATTCACTCCGATCCTTCCTGAGCTCTCTCAAGCCCTCTTATCACTTTACTATGAGCTTGGGGATCTGGATCGTCTGGAGCGATTCGGCGGACGGAGTCGGCACCCCGTCAGTTGACTGGGAGAACGCCTGCCGGGACGCCTAGGGATGTGCAGTTATCCCACCATCGCGGCCTGTTTAGTCATCGGCTTGCCCGCCAACCGGGCTTCGGCTTCTTTGGTCGCCCGTCGCGCTGCCTTGATGCCCCCGTTGGTCGTCGATTCCGGTCCTTCGGCGTCGGTATTGGCGAAGAAGATGCGGTCCATCGACTGCCGCACCAGGGGCTGCACTTCAGTGAAGAGTCCCGGCGTCGACATATACAAAGGATGTCCGCGCCGGTAGATGTGCACTTCCACCGGATCGACATTCGACCCGGGAAACAACTTCTGGAAATCCTGCAGCACATTGGCCGCGATCTTGCGTGTGCTCGACTCCGCCAGCAGGTAGCCGCGGTCCTCCTCTTTCATCGGCGTGTAAAAGGTCAGAATGTTGTGCTTCTGCTTGTAGCCGGGCTGGTTACGCACCACCCAGTCCGCAACAATGAAGTCGGTGAAGGTATTGCCGGGGCACCACGTGTCATAGGCGCCGTTGTAAACCGCCTTGTCGAAAATCAGGTTGACCACGGGATAGGGAATGTAACGGATCTTGTGCATGGCTTCGCTCTGAGCCTGTGGCAGTCCCTGCACGATGCGCCGGGTGATGAATTTCGGCGTCGCCATGATCACTACTTTTGCCGTCACCGTCTTCAGTTGGCCTTCGTGCATGTACGTGACCTGCACATCGCTTTTACCGGGCGTGACCGCGATGGTAGTCGCAGACGTATGCATGCGCTCGCCGTAGCGGGGCTGAAGAATTTCCGCCAGCCGCCTGGTGATCGCTCCCAGCCCGCCCGGCCAGGTGCAGGTATCCGGCACCTGATCGGCCGCCATGCCCTGAAAATTTTCAATCGCCACCAGCGCTGACGTGTCTTCGCTCACCGCGCCCCAGTTGGAGGGACCAAACGTATCCCACCACTGTTTGACTTCCTTGCCATAGGGCTTCAACAGATCGGAGAAACGCGTTCCCGCCAGCTCCCGGGCGCGTTTTTGCAGATCGATGGAGAACATATCCTTCTTGCATTTCTTGAAGCTCTCGCGCACGCTCGCCGAATATGGCAGCTTGTCGATTCCCTCCACCCAGGTGTCGGCGATGAGCTCGCCGTTCAGAATGGTCGCGTCCCGATTGCTGATGGGAAGCGGTTCAATACCGATTTCGCGCACGAAGGGAAAGACCGTGGATTCGCTCCGCGCCATAAACGCCGCACCCGTGGCGTAAGGCTGGCCGTCGTACTCCATCAAGTAAGCGTTGCCGCCCCAGTGCGGCTCTTTTTCCAGCAGCAGGAAGTCGCGCTGGCGCATGAAGTACGCCGACGATAGCCCGCTGACGCCTCCCCCCACGATCACCACATCGTGCTTCGCCGAAGAGGGAGGCAGCGTGAAGCTCTTGCCATCGCGCACTTCGTGGCAGATGCGGTTGTCCTCGCCATCAACTGCCGGCGGGGCGGTCTCCGCGGAAAGTAAGGCAAGATCGACCGGACATCCTGCCGCAATACTTCCCGCTACCACGAACTTGATGAAATCCCTGCGATTTGTGCTCATAAGAAATTCCTTCCGCCACTTTCGCCTAGCTTCGGCGAGTGGTGCCTTCTGCCAGTTCGGCTACGACCTCGACATTTCCCTCTGCGCTGGTGCGCAAGCGATACCAGGCAAGGATAGCCAGCAGTGAAAACAAGAAAATGATGGTAGAAACGGCGTTGATCTCCGGCGTGATTCCCCTCCGCAGACGGCCCCAGATTTCCAGTGGCAGCGTGTTGTCCCGTCCGATCAGGAAGAAGCTGACCGCGATCTCATCCATCGAGAGAGTGAAAATCAGGAGCGCCGCTCCGATGATCGACAGGCGCAGGTTTGGAATAGTCACGCGCCAGAACGTCTGCCAGTAGTTCGCGCCAAGATCGAGCGAGGCTTCCTCCTGGGCCCGGTCGAGCTTCTGCAGGCCCGCGAATACTTCGGTGGTGGCCACCGAGATAAGCGCCGTGCCATGACCGAGAACAATGGTAATGAGGCTCAGCTTGACGTTTGCCTCGCGGAATAACATCAGCAGGGAAAGCCCGGTGATGATCCCTGGCAGGATCAGTGGCAGAAGTACCAGCCTCCGGAAAAGAGCCTTGCCGGGAAAGTTTGCTCGGTCCAAGGCCAGGGCGGCGGGGATGCCAAAGGCGAGCGAGATCGCCATTGCGGCCAGAGCGACCAGCAGGCTGTTCAAAACCGATGCCCAGATGGCGTCGTCGGCAAACAGCATGCGATACCAGTCGAGCGTCAGGTTGCGGGGTGGAAATCCTCCCACCCCCGTCCCGTTGAACGAGTAAACGATCAGGGTCACAATCGGCAGATAAAGAAAGCTGAACACCGTCAATGCGTGGAAAGGAAGCCAGCGCGACCCGTCGCGATGCCTGCTCATCGGAAGCTCCATTTCTTCTCCAGGCTTTCCGACAGGAATAACAGAATCAGCACCAGGACCAGCATGCACAGCGAAATGGCCGCGCCCAGCGGCCAATTATAGGCAGCGCCAAACAGGCTGACTACGATGTTGGAAATCATGATGCCGCTCGGGCCACCAAGCAGCAGAGGAGCGAGAAAATCGCCCAGGCTGAGCACAAATGCGAAGGTCGCCCCCGCCAGCACGCCCGGAATCGACAAGGGAAAAATCACCCGCCAGAACGTCTGCAATGGCGATGCGCCCAGGTCGTGCGAAGCCTCGACCAGGTTGCGCGGAATGTGTTCGAGCGAAGCATAGATGGGAAGGAAGGCAAACGGCGTGTAGATGTGGGTCAGGGTCAGCACGACGGCGAAAGGGCTGTACAACAAAAAGTCCAGCGGATGGCTCGTCAGGTGCAAGTATTGCAGCAGCGTGTTCAGCACGCCATCGCTGCCGAGAATCGTCTTCCACGCGTAGGCACGCACCAGGTAGCTTACCCATAACGGGATAATGACCAGCTGGTAGAACAGGTCTTTCTTGGCCCCGGCGTGAAACGACAGGTAGTAGGCCAGCGGGTAACCCAGCAGCAGGGCAAAGATCATGACTCTGACCGCTACCCACATCGAGCGGAACAACGTCTGCAAATAGACATCCACCCGCAGTAGTTCCCGATAGTTGTCCAGGGTCCAGGAATGAACGATGACCTGCGCCGGTGAAACCGACCAGAAGCTGTAGCAGAGCAGCAGCGCGTAGGGAATCAGCAGAAAGAGCGCTACCCAGACTAACGGAGGCAGCGTAACCGCAGCTCGATAGGCGCGCGAGAACATCAGCTTTCGCTCCCCTGTTCGGGAGACTCGCGGACCGGTACTGCATCTCCCGGCGAAAACTCCAGCTCAAGTTCACCTTCGCGGCTCTCCCCGGCGGCCGTGCGCAGGGAGAGCGCAAGTCCATCGCTGGTCACCACCTGCAAAAGTTCGGTGGCGCCGTGAAAGGCCCGGTGCTGCATCCGGGCGCGGAAACACACCGCATCGGAGGCGGAACCACTTCCGCCCGTCGTCAGCCGCATGTTCTCCGGACGCAAAGAAAACAAGGCGGGGCCGCTCGGCAGGCGCACTGGCCAGCTCAAACTGCCGCATGTGGCCACGCCGCCCTGCACTGTTCCCCGCAGCAGGTTGGTATGGCCTATAAACTGCGCCGTATACGCCGTTGCCGGCCGGGCATAAATTTCGCGCGGCGAGGCGATCTGCTCCAAACCCCCGAGGCGCAGCAAGGCAATGCGATCCGACATGACCATGGCTTCTTCCTGATCATGGGTCACGAAGACGAAAGAGATGCCGACCTCCCGTTGTAGCGATTTCAGTTCGACCTGCATCTGGCGGCGCAGGTTGGCGTCGAGCGCGGAAAGCGGTTCGTCCAGCAGCAGCAGCCGGGGCCGGTTGACCAGGGCCCGCGCCAGCGCCACGCGCTGTTGCTGCCCGCCGCTGATCCTGCCCGGTTTCGAGTTAGCGAAGGCGCTCATCTTGACCATGGCAAGCGCCTGTTCCACCCGGGCCGCAGCCTCCGCCTTCGGCAATCTCGCCACCCGCAGCCCGTAGCCGACGTTGCCCGCGACTGTCAGGTGGGGAAACAGCGCGTAGTGCTGAAACACAGTATTCACTCGCCGCCGATATGGAGGCTGCGTGTCCAGCCTTTCGCCGCCCATCATGATCTCGCCCGAATCTGCGTTTTCGAAGCCGGCAACGATCCGCAATAACGTGGTTTTTCCCGAGCCGCTTTCGCCCAGAATGGTTAGGAACTCGCCTTCGGCAATTTCCAGGGAGATGCTGCGGAGCACGGGATTCCTGCCAAACGATTTGGCGACATTGCGGATGGAAAGCAAGGGTTCCCGGCCGTCGGCCTTCGCCGAACGGCTGACAACGGGCGCGCTGGTGGTAGACGCCATGCGGTTCATCGTTTCCGCTTGAGCTCCCTCGGTCTCCCGCGCTACTGCGCCGCCTTCACTTCGTTCCAGATTTCCACATATTTGACGCGGCGCGGCACATCCTGCCAGAAATAAATCCGTTTCTGATAGTTGTCGACATCGTCCAGGTGCAGTCCTTTCACCTGATCGGCCGTCATGTACTGGGCGGCTTGTGGATTCGCGGGGGTATAGCCGGTCACGTCGGTGACTTGCTTCTGTGTCTGCGCCTCGATCATGTACTCCAGGAACTTGTAAGCGAGATCCTTATTTTCGCTGCCCGCGGTGATCATCAGGTGATCGATCCATCCCGTCGTGTTTTCCTTGGGAATGACCTCACCTACGGGAAAATTGATTTTGCGCAGCTGGTTAGTCATGAGCGGCCAGCCCATGGCTGCCACCACTTCATGATTCTGAAACAGGTTAGTCAGCTCCCCGCCGGACGACCACATCTTACGGATGTTCGGCTTCAGCTCCAGCAGTTTTTTCTTGACCGCCTCCAGTTGCTCATCAGTGAGGCTATAGAGTTGGCTGGGATCGGGCTTGTCAAACCCCAGAATCTGCGCCGCCATGTATAGGGTCGAAAGGTCGTCCCAGACGGAGATCTTGCCGCGGTACTTGGGATCCCAGAAGATATTCCAGCTCTCGGGCGCCTGCGGGAAGGCGGTCGTATCGTAGATCAACGGATTCGGACCCCACATGAAGGGCACGCCAAAGACGCGCTCCTTGATGTGAACCAGGGGCAGGGAAGTCAGTTGCGGCGAGAGCTGGTTATAGCCCGGCAGCCGCGAGAGATCGAGCGGCGCCGCCAGCCCGGCGGCGGCAATCGACGTTGCAACGTCGCTCGAAGGCGAGATCACGTCATAGTTGCCGGCGCTTCCTCCCCGCAGTTTGGCAACGAGCTCGTCGCTCGATCCCATGTAGGAAGCCGAAACCTTGCAATGGAATTGCTCTTCGAAACTGCGGACAAACGAGGGATCAGCGTAGCCTTCCCAGACCATCAGGTTGAGGGTCGCCGTCTTTTTCGAGCAGGACGCCAGTAGCAGAAGCGGCAATGCCGCAACCAACAGCAGAACTCTGGTGTGTCTCGTCATCAATGCCTCTCCGGGGGGGCGGTCGTCGAGCCCTTCCAGTCCCGTGACTGGTAGACGATCTTGCCACCCACCATGGTCAACATGACTTCCGTCTTTGAGATTGCGCTTGGAGCCACCTTAAACAAGTCCTGCGAGAGCACGATCAGATCGGCGAGCTTCCCCGGCTCCAGGGATCCTTCGCTCTTTTCCCGGTGTCCCGCGAACGCCGCTCCCAGGGTGTAAGCCTTGATTGTGTCTTCCAGGCTGATTCGCTCCCCCGGTACAAAACCGCCGGGAGGACTGCCCTCCGTGGTTTGCCGAGTCACCGCATTCTGAACACCTGCCCAAGGATTCAGGGTCACGATCGGCCAATCGCTGCCAAAGGCCAAGTGGCCTCCATCTCTCGCGATGCTGCCCCACGCCCAGGCTCTCTGGGATCGCTCCGGTCCCACATTCCTCACCCAGACCGTCAAGGTATCGGCGTCGGGATAGGCGTGCAGGGGCTGGAAACTGGCGATGACGCCCAGCCGCCCGAAGCGGGAAATGTCGGTCGCAGCGGCGTCCTCAATATGCTCGACGCGCGGACGGGCGTCCGAGGTGTGATTCGACTCCTGTGCATGCTGGTAGGAATCCAAGGCGAGGCGAATGGCCCTGTCGCCGATGGCATGAGTAAAGATCTGGATTCCGCGCTTATCCAGCTCCTGTACGGCCTGCTGGTACTTCTCAGGATCCCAAAGTAATTGGCCGGACTGCGACGGATCGTCGGCGTAGGGTGCAAGCATCGCGGCGGTGTGAGTCTCGATTACGCCATCGAGATAGAACTTCACCGCGCCCGCCGAGATCCACTCATCGTGATAACGGCGCCTCGCATCCTCGATTTCCCGCAATTGTGCGTCTCCCAGCGAGGGAGGGCCCAACGCGTAGGCAAAATACATTCGCACGGTCAATTCTCCCGACTGGCGAAGTTTCTCAAATAGCTCCACGTTGTCGAGATCGTCCACCGCCGTCGGACGCAGACTGCCGGCGCCGTGCACGCGCACCAGCCCGGCGCGATTCGCCTCCAGCATGGCGAGGCGCAATCCCTTCAGCTTCTGTTCACGGGAAGGCGACGGGACGACCGCCTGCATGAGCGCGTCCGCGGCATCCTCTTTAATTGCTCCCGTCGGCTCGCCGGTCGCGGGATCACGCACGATTGCGCCCCCGGGAGGGTCTGGCGTCTTCGCAGTGATGCCCGCCAGGTCCAGTGCCTTGCTGTTGGCCCACCAGGTATGACCGTCAAATCCAGTCAGATATACGGGCCGGTCGCGCACTACTTCGTCCAGATATTTCTTGTCTGGAATGGCCGCCGCTCCAAAGATGGGATAGGACCAGCCCCGGCCAAGAATCCAGGGGTCCTGTGGGTGGGCGGCGGCGTATACCTTGATCCGCCGTTGGACTTCAGGGAGAGTTGTGGCGTCGTCGAGCTGGAGTTGTAATAGGCTGATCGCCCCGTCCAGAAAGTGTATGTGGGAGTCGGTGAATCCGGGCAAGACCAGGCGCGCTCCGGCATCGAGCACTTTGGTCGAGGGTCCGCGATACGCAGCGAGATCCCTTGCGCTGCCCAGGGCGGAAATCTTGTCGCCGGTGATGGCCACGGCTTCGGCCCAGGGCTGTTTCGCATTCACGGTATAGACGCGGGCGTTCACGACGAGGATGTCGGCGGCCGGTTCTCTCCTCGACGTCCACGCCAGAATGTGACCGAGGGACACCAGCACTGCCACGAAGATCGCCGACCGGATGAACATGCGCGAAGTGTCAGGCATCGCCATGCAATCGTTCTCTCGCCCCGTCTCAGAAGGTCGGCGGCGTATTCACCCACAACACCCGGGTCTCGCTCCGTCCGGGATTGAACCAGCGGTGCGGGGTTGCGCTTTCAAAATAGAAACTGTCGCCCGGCTTGAGCCGGTACTCGGTGTCCTGAACGGAGATTCGCAATTCCCCCTGGAGCACGTAGAGAAACTCCTCGCCTTGATGGGTGTAAGACTCTCCGCTCCCCGCCCCGGGGGCGATGCGGAACAGATGCGGTTCCATTACCGTGTTGCCCCAAGCCAGCAGCTCCATCCGCACTCCTGGACCTGCTTCGAGAATTTTACGGTGGCGGGGCGAAACCACGCGGCTATTGGATTCTCCCGCGTCAAAGAAATCAAGGATGTTGGTCTTGTAAAAGCGGGCCAGCTTGCGCAGCGTCCCCACCGAAGCGGTCATGTGAGAACGCTCGAGGGCGCTGAGAAAACCGGTCGAGATTCCGGCCGCTCGCGCCACCCGCGCCAGAGACAGGCCAAGGCGCAGGCGAAGCTGGCGAAGGTGGGCCCCGATCGCCGCCATGTTCCCATCCCGTGACGGCCGCAGCAGGCCGTCGCGCTTCAGCAACTCCATGATCGCCGGGGCGTTCAAGCCGCGCACCTTGCGGAGAAAACGGGCGCGCTTGAGGATGTTGAGCTCTTCCGCCGCGTACAGACGATAGCGGCTGCGCGTGCGCTTCGGACGGATCAGGCCCAGTCCCTCCCAGGAGCGGATCACCGAGGGAGACACTCCGACCAGGCGGGCCGCGTCTCCGATCTTCAGGTAGGGTTTCGGCTGGGAAGTCGCCAAACGATTTCGCCCCTTTTTCGCGCTTCCGGCCTGTGCAGGCGGACCATTTTTTGCTTGACAGTAGGCCGGGCCTTCTCTAACCTTGCGCGATTATAGCAAGGTTTTGAATTCGCGCAAGCGCCGTGCGGATGTTAGACCGAAGCCGAGTTGGAGGTCCACCTATGCGTTCGTTCTTGACGCCGTACCGTCTGGTCGTTTTGCTGGCTGTGGTCGCCGCAGCGACTGCCCTCGTGCCTACGGCTATAGCTCAGGGAACGGGAGGAAGAATTCTCGGCCGGGTTTCCGATCCGACCGGCGCCGTGTTGGCGGGCGTGAAGATCACGCTCACGAATGATGCCACCGGTGTGGTGCGGGATACCACGACCAACGAGGCCGGGGATTATTCCCTCATCGAAGTTCCCGTCGGCTCTTACAGTCTGGGATTCGATCTCACCGGATTCAAGACCAATGTCCGCCACGATGTCGTCATCCAGGTGAACGCGGTTGTGACCTTGAATATGGTCATGCAGATCGGCACCGCGCAGGAGATCGTGGATGTAACGTCGGAAGCGCCCCTCGTCGAGACCACCAGCACGCAACTCGGCGCCGTGGTGGACGACCGGTCCGTGAGCCAGCTTCCTTTGAATGCCCGGGACACATACCAGTTTCTGCAATTGCAACCCGGAGTCATGTCGACGGTCGGATCCAGCAGCACCATTACCTACGGTAGCGACAAGTCGGGTGCAGTCTCGGTCAACGGCGGGCGCGGCCGTTCCAACAATTTCAGCGTCAACGGCGGCGATGCCAATGACCAGTTCGTGAATCTGCCAACAGTGCAGCCCACGCCGGATAGCATCCAGGAGTTTCGCGTCCTCACCAACACTTTCGACGCGGAATACGGCCGCAACTCGGGCTCGGTCGTAAATGTCGTCACCAAATCAGGCACCAACGAGTGGCACGGAAACGTCTACGAGTTTTTCCGCAACACGGTTCTGAACGCGCGTAACTACTTCGACACCACCACCCCGCAGTTCAACCAGAACCAGTTCGGCGGCACTTTTGGCGGTCCCATCAAGAAAGACCGCACCTTCTTCTTTTCTTCCTATGAAGGACGCAGAATCCGCCAGGGCATCACGTCTGTGTTCGTGAACCTGCCTACCGCGCAGGAAATGCCCTCCGCCAACCACCAGTTCTCCGATTTCTCCGACACCGGCGGTTTTGACGGCACTTTGAGTGACGCCCATGTGGCCTCTTTGCTGAATTCGCGTCCCGGCTGTTCTGCCAAGGTGGCTGCCGCCGGGGGCGCTCCCATAGCGGCCGGCACCGCCTGGAGCGCGATCTTTCCCAACAGCGTCATTCCCCTGGCCTGCATGGATGCAACCGCGGTTGACCTGCTGCAGTTCCTGCCCTCGAGCAACGTCACCATTCCTGTACAGCCGACCCGCGGCGACCAGTTCACAACCCGAGTCGACCATCGCATCAACGACAAGCAAAACCTCAGTATCTACTATTACTTTAACGACGACCGCACGGTGCAGCCCTTCGCCAACTTCCAGCTGGAGGGGGCAACGGTCCCCGGATTTGGAAGCATCGTTGGGGAGCGCTATCAGCAGTGGAATATCAGTCATACCTGGACTCTCAGCAACAGTTCGGTCAACGAGTTCCATTTCAACTACAATCGCGAGGCCCAGAGGACCTTCCAGCATCCGCAGAGTACGAGCCTGGTTCAGGATTCCTGTCCGACGCCGCCTTCTTGGCTTACCAACCCGGTCGATTGTTTCTCCAATTCGACTTTCGGCATTCATCCCGGATTAGGGGCTGACCGCGAGGGTCTTCCGTTCATCGATATCTCCGGAGGATTCTTTCTGGGAAACAACGCCGAGGGGGAGTTGCCGCAGGTGGGCAACTCATTTCAATGGTCTGACAATCTGACGCGCGTCTCCGGCAATCACACCCTCAAGTTTGGCGGCGATGTTCGGCGCCAGCGCTTTGACCAGACTCTGTATTTCAACGTCAGCGGCGACTACTTCTACTTCGGGGGAGGGCCGAACGACCCCGAAGCCGACAACGGCAATCTTTATCCCAACTACCTGCTTGGCCTTCCCGATCAGTATGGCGAAGGCTCGGCGCAAACCGAGAATGTCCGTGATACGTCGCTCTTTCTCTTCGCCCAGGACAGCTGGAAGATCAAACCGAATATCACCCTCAACTATGGACTGCGCTGGGAGTTCAACACGCCCATCGCCGATATTGGCCACCGCGTGCAGACTTTCCGCCCCGGCCAGACCAGCACCATCTTTCCCTGTGAGAACACCGCCCTTACCGATTGTTCTTCTCAGACCCCCGTCGGTTTGGTGGTGCCGGGAGATAAAGGTATTTCCGCAGGACTCACTCAGACTTACTACAAGGCCATTGCCCCTCGCATCGGGATCGCCTGGAGTCCGGGAAACTCGGGTAAGACCAGTATTCGCGCGGGATGGGGCCTGTTCTATAACCCCATTGAACAGCTAGTCCTTGAGCAGTTCAGCGCCGAGCCTCCCTTCGGTGGCAGCATCATTCTCAGCAACACTCTGTTCACCACGCCTTTTCTGGGACAGGACGGCACGCAATATCCCAACGTGTTCAACGGAATTATCACTCCTAAGCCGGGCACCCCCATCGACTGGTCGCTGTACGAACCGATTCTCCTCTACGGCCAGTTTCAGCCCAACATGCGTAGCCAGTACTCCGCCCAGTACAACCTGACGGTGCAGCGGGAATTGACGCGTGACATGAAGCTGCAGGTTGGCTACGTCGGCTCACAGGGCCACCGCCTGCTTGCTACTCACGATCTGAACTATGGCAATCCCCAGACCTGCGTCGACCTGAACAATATTTCTCTCGCGACCGGAGATGACGATCTGGCCTGCGGGCAGTTCTATGCGGACAGCTCCTTCTATATCGCTGCCGGGGAAATTCCCGCCGGCATGACCCTGCACATGCCCTATGGTCCACAAGCCACGGTGACCGGGCCGAATCCAACTCCGATCACGCTGGTGGGTCTGCGGCGCTACTCCTCGCCCCAGTGCAACCCTTTCACCGGGGCCGGCTGCCCGGCCAGCGGAATTCCTGTGTTCAGCAGCGTCTTCGCCCAGGACACCATCGCCAACTCCGCCTACAATTCGTTGCAGGTATCGCTGGAGAAACGTTTCGCCCGCGGGCTGCAGTTCACTGCCGCCTACACGTTCAGCAAGTCTATCGATCAGGCCTCGAGCTTCGAAGGCATCCTGAACCCGATCGACCCCGCCCAGAGCCGCGGGCTCTCCCTGTTCGATGCCCGTCATCGCTTCGTGTTCAGCTACTACTGGGAGCTGCCAGTGCGCAAGTTTAATGGCGCGATGAACAAGTTGCTCGACGGCTGGGCGCTCTCTGGAATCATCACCTTCCAGACCGGATTTCCCATCCGCATCACGTCCGAGGCCGACAACGAGCTCATGGACAGCTTCGACTTCGAACTTCCGGGAGAGCCGGATCAGTTGAAGCCCTTCCGCACCCAGCGCCCCCAGGACAACGGAAACTACTACTTCGATCCCTCGACCTTTACCGAGGATACCGATGTTGTCCCCAGCCTGTTTGGCCGCATCGGAAACGCTCCGCGCACCATCTGCTGCGGTCCGCATATCAGCAACACCGACTTCGCCATCCTAAAAAACATTCCGGTGACGGAGAGAACTCACTTCGAATTTCGCGCGGAGCTCTTCAACCTCTTCAATCACACCCAGTTCTTCAACCCCGACGGCGACAGCACCGACGGCCCGCAGTTTGGCCAGGTGACCCAGGCCCGGGACCCGCGCGAGGTGCAGTTTGCTCTAAAATTCTATTTCTAGCCTGACCCCGGCGGCCGCGGCGGCCGGACATTCTAATGGCCCGCTATGGCCGGCCTGAGCACAGTTGGAGATCCGATGTACCCCGAATTGCAGAAAGAACTGGCGGCCTTCGAGCGCCGCACGCCGAAGTCCGCCGAATCTCACCGCAAGAACCTGAAGCGCATTCCCCTGGGCGTGGCCAGCAATTACCGCGCCTATGATCCCTATCCGATTTTCGTTAAAGACGGGAAAGCGGGCCGATTCCGCGATCTGGATGGCAATGAGTACATCGACCACAACCTCTGCTTTGGCGCGCTGATGGCCGGCCACTGCCACCCCGCGGTGATGAAAGCCGTGGAGAAGCGACTCAGCACCGGCACCATGTTCGGCATGCCTCACGATATGGAGTGGGAACTGGCCGAGGAAATCTGCGACCGCTTTCCGGTGGAGATGGTGCGTTTCGGCAACAGTGGCACAGAAGCTACCATGCACGCCTGCCGCCTGGCGCGGGCCGCAACCGGGCGCGAGAAGATCCTCAAGTTCGAGGGCGGCTACCACGGCCTGCATGACACCGCGCTGGTCAGCGTCAAGCCCCACGCTCCCGAGTTCGGTGACGTGAAGGCGCCGGTCTCGGTTCCCGGTGGCCTGGGCGTGCCCGCGGCGAGTCTGGCGAATGTCCCAGTCGCAACCTTCAACGACCTCGAGACCGTGAAGCTTCGCTTCGAGCAGAATCCCGGCCAGATCGCCGCCGTCATTCTCGAGCCCATCATGATGAACGTGGGACTCTGCATGCCGCAACCCGGCTTTCTCGAGGGCCTGCGCGAGATTTGTTCGAAGAATGGTTCGCTGCTGATCTTCGATGAAGTCAAAACGGGCGCCAAACTCAGCTGGGGCGGCGCCTCGGAATATTTCGGCGTAAAGCCTGACATGATCTGTCTGGCGAAATCCATCGGCGGCGGCCTGCCACTCGCCGCCTTTGGCACGCACAAGCGGGTGATGGATCTCATCTCCCAGCACAAGGTTTTTCACGGCGGTACTTACAACACCAATCCCGTTTCCATGGCGGCGGGGCTGGCCACCTTCCGTGAAGTGCTCACCCGTGACCATTACGCTCACGTGGAAAGGTTGAGCCGGAAGCTGGTGGATGGCTATCGTCAGACAGTCGCCCGAGTCGGCCTGCAGGCCTACATCTCCAGCGCGGGCGCGAATGGCGCGCTCATGCTGTTCCCCGGGGAAATTCGCAATTACCGCGACTGGACCACGATCGACACGGATCTCTGGCGACATTACTGGTTCGGCATGGTCAATCGCGGGGTGATGCCGCAACCCTATTGGTGGGACGAGCAATGGACGATTTCCGTCCAGCATACCGAAGCCGACATTGATCAGCATTTGGCCGCCTTCGCCGATGTGGCGCCCGCTCTGGCCCAGGCCCAGCAGGAGCGCAGCGCGGAAGTGGTGGCCCACTGAGTTCGCGATGGACGAATCAGCCTTCCGGTCTTGGCGGCGCATGATCACGATAACGCCGCAACTTTCGAGGCGTCGGCCCTGAGGCCAAGGAGCGGTTTTGTCGGAACACGATCCCAACCCGCCTCACCTGAAGCGTGTCCTCGGCCGTTGGGACCTGGTGCTGCTGTTCGTGGTGGCGGTTTTTAACCTGAACGTGGTGCCGTCGATTGCAGCTAACGGCGGCGTGACTATCTGGTTGTGGTTAATTTCTCTGCTGCTGTTTTTCTGGCCGCAGGGGATCGCCGTGATCGAACTTGCGCATCGCTACCCGGGTGAGGGCGGCGTCTATCTGTGGGCCAAGGAGGTCTTCGGCGACTTCCATGGTTTTCTCTCGGGCTGGTGTTACTGGACGAACAACATGCTCTATGTGCCGACTGTCATGTTGTATTTCGTCGGCGTCTCGGTGTTCGTCCTCGGCCCCGGGCACGAAGGTCTGGCCGACAGCAAGTTTTTCGCGCTGGGTGCGTCTCTGGTTTTGCTGGCGCTGCTGACCGTGCTGAACATCGTGGGGCTCGGGGTAGGGAAGTGGCTGAACAATATTGGGGGCATCGGGACGGCAATCGCGGCGGCTACGTTGATCGTCCTGGGAGTCGTGATTCTGTCGCGATACGGAATCA
>Ga0335080_10000184_pt1 | contig 55173 bp, 47 predicted proteins | sample Lox_Sample_34_FD_206720 | JGI IMG/M metagenome (GOLD analysis project Ga0335080, IMG submission 206720) | Soil microbial communities from Loxahatchee National Wildlife Refuge, Florida, United States - Lox_Sample_3.4 | ecosystem: Environmental > Terrestrial > Soil > Wetlands | place: USA... | reverse complement strand
CCGCTGGTCACTACCGCAATCTTGTGCATGGGCTCATCGTCCCCCAATCCGAGGTGTTCCCGGCAGTTCGCTCGAACGCTTGCCGCGTGTTGCGATTTCGCCGAGCGCACTCCATCACATCATCCTCAACCTAGCAGTGAGCTTCCGGCCCAGAAGTCCTTCCCGTCACGCCCAGCGGTGATGCTTGTCACAAGGAGTTCGCTGATCAGCAAGCGGACCTCCCTGCGACGGAGCTTGCTTCGACAAAGAAGTCTTCCGTTTGTCAGTTGCAGGAGAAGATCGCAAGCTCGTTGACTATCGGAATCTCGGGAGCGAGGCGTTACCTCGACTCCCTGCCCGAGCACTACGTGCCGCTCTTGTAGGTCATTGCCACTCGCCAGACCAAAGAGCCCGTCAGTTTCCCGATCGATGGTTTGGATCTTGGCGCGATCGCCATGGTCGCCGTTCGACTCGGCTGAGTTCGCGATTCCGTTTTTTCGGGTGTGGTAAGCCGCGCAAACGACTTGAAGCCAATGCTAATGGCCGAGAAGGGCCGCCTTGCGATTTGGGATAGGAACGCCGCAGGGCAGAGCAAACTACAATCCTGCTACGTCACGCGGCTCCTTTTGCGACGCAGGTATGGCGCCGATATTGGAAGTAGGCCGCGCAAGCTCCTTCCGAAGAAACCATAGGTGCGCCGAGAGGGTTTTCGGGAGTACAGCGCGTGCCGAAGGCGGAACAGTCCGTAGGCTTCTTCAGGCCTTGCAAAACTTCTGCGCTGATGCATTCCGGCGGCTCGGCTGCCGAAATCCCTGCGGCCCCAAATACACGGTCGGCATCGAAGTCGGCATACTCTTCGCGAAGGGCGAGGCCGCTTTCCGGGATGCTGCCCATCCCGCGCCACTTGCGGTCGCACACTTGAAACACTTCGGCCAGTACCTTCTGCGCGGGAAGGTTCCCTGCATAGGTCACCGAGCGGACGTATTGGTTTTCCACTTCCGCGCGACCTTCCTCGAGTTGCACGACGAGCATCAAAATCGCTTCCAGCAGGTCCAGCGGCTCAAAACCGCTAACGACAATTGGCACACGAAACTCCGCCACAAGCTGTTCGTACTCGCGATAACCCATGACGGTGCAAACATGTCCCGGGCCAATAAAACCCTGGACTCGATTGCGCTTGGAACTGAGTAGCCCGCGAATCGCCGGCGGCACGAGGACATGAGAGGCGAGCATGAAGAAATTTCGCAGTCCCTCCCGTTTGGCTTGCCACACAGCCATCGCGTTCGCGGGAGCTGTCGTTTCGAAACCCACGGCAAAGAAGACGACTTTGCGATGAGGATTGGCACGCGCGAATTTGAGCGCCTCGGTAGGCGAATAGACGATGCGAACATCGCCACCGGCGGCCTTCACATGGAAAAGGTCAGACTGTGATCCCGGCACTCGCAGCATATCGCCGTAGGAGATCAAGGTGACGTCCGAAAGAGACGCGATATAGATCGCTTTGTCGATTGTCTCTAGAGAAGTGACGCACACGGGACAACCCGGGCCATGCACTAACTCGATGCCGGGTGGCAACAGTTCATCGATGCCATAGCGCATCAGCGTGTGGGTCTGGCCGCCGCAGATTTCCATCAGCACCCACGGCTTGGTGGCGCGTTGTGCCAACTCGGAGACAACTGCGCGCGCGATGCGCTCGTTCCGATATTCATCCAGGTATTTCATGACAGACCACCAGGCTGAGAGGCGGCGTCATTTTCCAGGTCGGAGTGCAGTTCGTTTTGAAGCAGCCCCATGGATTCCAGTACAGCGTAACTTCGCTCGGCTTCTTCCCGATCGACACGACTGATTGCAAAGCCCACATGCACGATCACGTAGTCGCCCAATGAGGCCTCCGGCACGAAATCGAGGCAGGTCTCCCGGACGACGCCGCCAAATTGAACGCGGCCAATGCGTACGCCGTTTTGCTGTTCGCTGCTTACAATCTTTCCCGGGATCGCCAGGCACATGTCAGGAAACTCCGTTCTTCGCAAGAAGCGGTCGACCTCGCTTCGAGAGACCGATAGGCTAGCGTCGTGGCCTTTAACCCGCTCCACCTCTGCAGTTGCTCGACAGCCATTTCAACGAGTTGGCCTAGCACAGCCTCCACTTGTGTTGACAGAGTTGTGCCCCAGTCAGTGCTGGCTGGTTGAACGCCGAGCACAACGATCTCCTGCGACACGCTGGCGACAAAGGCGAGAGTTGCGATGAGGTCGACAACACCGATTTGATGGACGGTCAACTTCGCCGTTCCTCCCAACAATCCGTCGCCCGTCAATCGAGTCAGTGTTCCCGGAGGCTGCCCGGTATCCACTGCATCAAGAAAGAGAACGCGTGCGACGTCGGATAGGCAAGGCAGCAGACTCAAGCCCAGCGTGCCGCCGTCGAGGAAGACCACACCTGGGGGAATGCGCGAATCGCTTTCGAGCAAATGCAACGCGTGGACGCCGACGCCGTCATCGGACAGAATGGTGTTGCCTACTCCGACCGCCACGGTATTAGACGAGCTGCTATACACGTTCAGCCTTCCGCTCGTGCAAGGAGGCTCTTCCGCCCATCAACCACATGAACGGCGCAGGCCAGGCAGGGATCAAACGAGTGGATGGTGCGCAAAAGCTCCAACGGGCGCTCCGGATCTGCTACTGGCGTCTTCAACAACGCGGATTCGTAGGCTCCGCGCTGCCCGTGTGCGTCCCGCGGTCCGGCATTCCAGGTCGAAGGGACGACAGCCTGGTAGTTTTTGATTGCCTTGTTTTCGATCTCCACCCAATGGCCAAGGGAGCCACGCGGCGCTTCGAAGAAACCAAAGCCACGCGCCGTATCCGGCCAAGTGTTGGGATCCCATTTTTCCCCATTGTAGTTGCGCAGATTGCCGAATGACATATTGCTTGCCAGTTGTTCAATCCAGCCCACGATGTGGTCGGCCAGGAGTTGTGTTTCGAGCGCGCGAGCAGCGATGCGGCCAAGCGTGGAGAAAAGCACAGTGGGCGGCGCATTGAGCTTGGCCAACGTGGCATCCACCAACTTTTTCACCTCGGCATGCCCGGAGGCATAGGCCACGAGCAGCCGAGCCAGCGGGCCTACTTCCATAGGCTTGTCCTGGTAGCGCGGCGCCTTCAGCCAAGAATATTTCTGATCGACTTCGAGAAATTCGTAGGGCGGCTGAGGGCCGGTGTATTTCGGATTTGTCTCGCCTTCGTATGGATGTCGCGCAGCCTGATTGCCATTCCCATAGACGTACCAGGAATGCGTGATGTACTCGGCGATGTTCTCCGGATCGACGGGATGAACCTTGGAGAGGTCCCGGTTCAGAATCATGCCCCGCGGCAGAAAAAAATTTGCGGTATCGCGTAAGCTTCCCTGCGGGTACGCACCGTAGCACATGAAGTTGCCAAGGCCCTCGCCGCGTTCGAACCAGTCCCGGTAGAAGCCGGCAACAGCCAGCACGTCAGGGATATAGACCTGGCTGACAAAGGCTTGCGCGGACTTAGCGACTTCGAGAAGAAAACTCAGGCGCTCGAGATTGACCGTGGCGTTCGGTTCATTGGGATCCAGCGAGGTAGCCATGCCGCCGACCAGAAAGGTCTGCAGGTGCGGGTTCTTGCCGCCAAGAACCGCGTGAATGCGAATGAAATCCTTCTGAAACTGCAGCGCTTCGAGGTAATGCGCTACAGCCATCAGGTTGGCTTCTGGCGGAAGACGGTAGGCGGGATGGCCCCAATAGCCGCCTCCAAACAGGCTAAGCTGTTTGCTGGCGACCAGCGCGCTAACACGATCCTGAACTTCCTCGAAGTACTTCGTGCTGGACTTCGGCCAATCGGAGATGGATTGCGCCAGCTGCGAGGTCTTCGCGGGATCCGCTTTCAGCGCGGAAACCACGTCCACCCAATCCAGGGCATGCAAATGATAGAAATGAACGACGTGGTCCTGAATCGTTTGCGTGGCCGCGATAATGTTGCGAATCAGCCGGGCGTTGTCAGGTACCTCGATGTTCAGTGCCGCTTCCACCGCGTTAACCGAGGCCAACGCGTGCACCATCGTGCAGACCCCGCAGATGCGTTGCGCCCAAATCCACGCTTCGCGAGGATCGCGGCCGCGCAGAATCAATTCGATACCTCGGAACATCGTTCCCGAACTCCAAGCGTCGGTGATCAAGCCACCTTCTACCTGAGCTTCGATCCGGAGATGTCCTTCGATCCGGGTTACAGGGTCGACCACAATCCGCGCCATGTCGTCCTCCTACACGCTCCGTTCACTCGCTCTGTGCGGGTTTCTGCTCAGCGGCTTGATTCTGCTCGAACAGCCCAAACGCCGCCCACCAAACTGCACTGGCTACTGGCGAGTGCACTACATTTCTGTGGCTTCGTGGCCCAACTGCGAGCGCGGCGGGCTCTTGAACAGGAACGTATCGATTAGAACGAGAGCTCCAAAAGCGACGAAGCCCCACGCCGCATGGCTCAGGATGCCCACACCGATGGAGATCGACATGAAGGCAACGATCCGCAACATTCGAGTTTCCGTCATATACCCTCCGAGACGTTCTTCCAGGTTAAGTTTCACGGTCGTTCGGCTTGACCCAATGCGGCATCCGCAAAGCCGCCGTGCCTTTCCGATGGCCGGCCATCATTGCGCGCCTCCCGTGTGGCAGCTGCTGCAAGCTTGCGTCTGCCAAATGTCGCCGATGTCCACGGGATGTTCGAACGGCAGACTCCGTGTTTCCGCGGCGAACTGCACCGCGCCGGCTTTACCCTGGCGCACAATTCGGTGGCATAAATCGCAGTCGGACCTAATGGCAGCGCCATCGGCGCTCTTGTGCTGACCGTCGTGGCATCGGAAGCAACCGGCGGAATTTAAATGGTTATCGTGTGGCGCGTACGTGTCCCAGCGGATTTTCATTTCCGGAAAGAAGGAACGTTCATAGACGGTCTGCAACTGCGTGACCGCGGCGTCGATGGCGGGCCGCTGGGAAGAAGCGATCCGCGGATAGTTTTTCTGATAGTACCCGCGTAGCGAGGCCGCAATCCCGCGCCTGGCTTCGTCGCTGTTCGCATAGGATGCGGTCAAGGCCAGCACGCTTTGTTGCTTCAGGAACGGCAGACTCGCATCCATTTGATGATCAGCGATTGCGATATCGACGCTCCGGTCCGGCGCTTGAAACTTGTGGCTCGGCCGGTTATGACAATCGACGCAATCCATTGTGCGAATCTCACCTGCCGGGGGGACCGCGGATGGTTGCCCCTCTTGCGCGCTGTAAACCTTAGCTGCTCCTGTCTTGAAGTCGACGCTACGGACCCAGGGAATGGTTTTCTGGTCTGGATCGCCAGCGATGTATTCCACTTTGCTCGTGACATGCCAATGCGCTCCGGTACGCGGACCTTCGCTCGGCGAACCTCCGCCCACTTGAATCAACATGTCGATTTCCCACCGCGTGTTTTGTTCATCGGACAGAAAGTGGACAAAATGCGCTTCGCGGCTTCCTGTTAAATGCGTCGGCCAATGACATTCCTCGCAATTTCCGCGAATAGGGCGCAGAACGTTGACCGGAAGTGGAATAGGACGTGGAAAATCGCCGTCGACAGTCTCGACAAGTTCCGTGACGCCTCGCACTTTCGAGGCCAGATAACCAAGCGGCCCCGGCCCGACGTGGCACTGCGCACAAGTCACTCGCGCGTGCGGCGACCGCTGGTAGGTCACGTATTCTGGACTCATGGAATGGCAGACTGCGCCGCAAAAGGGCACCGCATCGGTGTAAACGTAAGCCTGCCCGCTGCCGTATAGCGCGGGCAGCGAAATAACCGCGGCTCCAATGGCGACGCCTAGCAGCGCCTTTCGTTCCGCAGCCACATTGAGGTCCCACTTCGGATAACGCGCGAAGGACAGTGGTTTGTGCATGCGCCAGCGGATCCACTGCACATACATGCCCAGCAGAATCACCGCGACGCCTGCAAAGACAAACACCGGCGGAACAAAAAAGATGACCAGGTCGCCGTAGGGTTGGGTGAGCGCGCCGCCGCCGACGGTGTGATACGCCGTGAGCACCAGGAACACCAGAGCCCCAACCGCGACGATGCTGGTCCCGATATAACTGATTCCGTTGCGATACAGCGTGATCGGGCCCGGGCCAGGACGAGGCTTCGGCGGTGCTCCGGCTTGTCCTTCTTCTCGCGTCCCGTGCGGCAATAGATCGTGGCGTTTCGCAAACCGTCGCGCCTCTGGAATTGCGGCGATTTCGTGGCGCAGTTCGCCGGCTGGAACGAATTTCCAGCCCGAGAAAATGCTGTCCAGCAACCCGTTCTCTTCCTGTTGCGAAACCAGGACCGACGCATAGACGTGGAAAATCACAAACGCAAAGAAAACGAACGTCAGGAAGTAATGGATTAACCGGAAATAGGAGACCGACTGGGCCGGAGCTGTCCAGGCGACAAACCAATGCAGCACCGGATTGCCCAGCACCTGGCTGAAGAGCGCGATGCCGGTGAAGATCTCGAGCAGAATCAACGCATAAATCACCGCATAGCTCAGCGCTGCAAGCGGGTTGTGGCCTACACGGCGGCCGGGCGTGAAGCGCAGAAAGAGATAAAACTCGAGCATGTCCATGATGCCCGTCCACTGCGCTCGGTGAATGGGCAAATAGGAAGACCACTTGGCCCAGAAGTTGCCACGGAAAAACCAGTACAGGCGCAACAACATCGCGGCGATGAGCACGAATCCGGAAAGTACGTGCACAAACCTCATTTTGGCCATCAGAAAGGAGCCCGAGCCGGCGGCCAGCAGGAACGGGTGATGCATGTACAGCCCGGTGAACGAGAGCGGAACGAAGGAGAAGAACATCAGCCAATGCGCAATGCGCACCGGCTTTTCCCAGACGTAGGTGCGGACCAGTTCCGTATTCGGAAGGCGTGCTAAGCCCGCGGCCGGCGTTAGTCGTTTTGGCACCGTTTTGCCTGCGTCTCCTTCGGTATCCGCCGCTGCTGTTTAGTGTTGCCAGTCACCCCCGCATGAGCGAGCCGAGGGCACGATCCGGTCGTGCTGAAGTCTTTCGTTTCGCGCGAACTTTGATTTTGCTGGCGGCGAGCTATCACTCCGCGCCAGATCCGCTACGCCTTCTTCTCTGGCGGACCCTCGCGCTCCAACACGCCACTGCCTCGCGCAATTTCCGTGACGCCGGCGGGCTCTTCGCCCCGAGGACGAATTTGCGCTCGCGCCGCGCTGGCGATTCCGTGCAAGCCTAGGCCCGTCGCCACGCCCGCGGTAAGCCACAAGCCGATTTTTCCCGCATCCACATCCACACCGAAGCCTGGCACCGACGGTACGCGACTATAAAAAGGTGACTTCGTGTCCCAGAAGCGATGCGATGCACACGCAATGCAACCGTGCCCCGACTTCACGGGCCAGCTTGTGCCATCGTTCCAGCGTACGGTCGGGCAGTTGTAAGTGGCTTCCGGGCCTTTGCAGCCCATCTTGTAAAGGCAGTAGCCCTTGCGGTGTCCTTCATCGCCCCACTCCTCCACGAAGCGTCCCGCATCGTAGTGCGCCCGGCGCTCGCACTGATCGTGAATGATGTTGCCGTAGGCAAAGAGCGGGCGATTGTACTGATCGAGTGCGGGCAATTCGTGGAAGGTCAAATAGTGCACGAGCACCGCGGCGGTGTTGGCGGGATTATGTGGACAACCGCCCAAGTTGACGATTTTGACGCCCGGCACTGCTTCTTGCAGGCCCACGGCGCCGGTGGGATTGGGATTCGACCGCACTAGCCCACCATCCCAGGCACAGGCACCTACGGCGATGTTGAACGCGGAATTGGTGCAGACGCGTCGCGCAATATCCAGAGCGGTTTTGCCGCCGATGGTGCAATAGACTCCACCGTCAGCCGTCGGAATCGCACCCTCAACCACGGCCAAGTATTGTCCTTTGTGGTCGCGCATCACTCTCTCAAGCGCTTCTTCGGCTTGCTTGCCGGCACCCGCCATGATCAATTCGTGGTATTCCCACGACAGCAACTCCAGAACGAAGTCGGATACGGAAGGGCTGGAGGTTCGTAGCATCGACTCCGAGTTGCCCGCGCAGTCTTGGAATTCGAGCCACACCAGGACCGGCCTCGTCGTTTGGCTGAGCGCGGTTTCAACCGCCGAAGCGTAACGCGGCGGAAGAGCAAGCAGCGAGGCCATCGAGCCGCAGAACTTTACGAAATCGCGGCGTGAGACGCCTCGCGACTTCAGAGCCTGGGCGAGTGGGCCGTTGATCATCTCAGGGTTTCCTAAATGCGCCTTGGGAGATTGGCCGCGACGCTACCGGAGACAGTCCGCTATATCTAAGGCGGCTGTCAGAGAATCTGCGACCATACCGACTCAGCGAGTCAGCAATTTTCTTGCCGCAATGATTGGGTTTCATGCGTTACCGAAGCGCTTGGGACACGCAGAACTCAACAACGATTCAAGGAAGTTCGCCGAATGGAAGGCCCCCCCGACGAACTGTTAGATGCCTTATTTCCAGTCCAGCTCGCGAGCTGGTTCTGAATTGGGAAGGCGCGTCCCTCGTGGTTCTGGATTGGGACGCACCTTCGGAGCTTTTATGTGTCTGCTACGGAGCCAGAGTCTGTTCGAAAGCAAAGATGTCAGCCGATCCCTTGACGTTGGTGAAGGTGCCGCCTTCGGCGAGAGCGAACTGCTTTACCGATGTTGGGACCTTCAAAATGACCCGGATCGTCTGTGAAGAGCCGGAATCAAGGTTGCCGATTCCCAAGGTCATGGGAAATGCTGGCGACATCACTCTTATGACGCCGGAGCCTTTGGTGGGGATGGCGACCACCAAGTCCACGCGGAGATTGCGGGCATTGCCGTTGCCCGTATTGGAGACAGCCAGGTCGACAAACAACGTGCCGTCGGCGTTTTTGCCTTGATCGACAACCTTGCTGGACAGGTGAATTGATCCCAAGTTGACGGTTACCGTGGCAGAGGCCGAGCCGATGTTTCCGCTGGCATCACGGAATTGGAACAGTACCGTCGTGGTGCCAAGGGGAAAGAGTGTCGCGCCGTTGACTGAGACCGTTCCTACTTGAGGCGCGAGCTGCACGGGCCTCGGATCGACGAGATCGCTGGACGTCGCGCCGGCGAGAAACGCAACAAGGGACGGCCACGCCGACACGCGTGCTCCACCGGCTTCCGTCGCGGGAATCGTGATGTTGGCAGGCGCTGTGACCAATGGCGGCCGTGTGTCGCGCACGGTTACGGTGAAGCTCGCCGTAGACGCATTGCCATGCCGATCTGTTGCGGTGCACACCACCGTTGTTGTGCCTAAGGCGAATGTGCTGCCCGAGGCGGGCGCGCAAAGCACAGAATCCGTGCCGTCCACGATGTCCGTCGCCGTCGCGCCAAAGCTTGCGATCGCGCCCGCCGGACCCGTTGCTTCCAGGACCTGGTTTGCCGGTGGCGTGAAGGCCGGAGGAGTCGTATCGTGCACCGTGATTGTCACGTTCGATGTACCGGTTCCGCCGCGGCCGTCGTTCGCGGTGAGCGTAAGCGTGTGCACGCCGATGGACAGCGTCACGGTGAGTTGTGCGGTGTTGCCGAACGTTGTCCCAGCTTCGGACCACGTAAATGTGAGCGGATCGTTGTCCGGATCGGAACCGGAGCCGGCCAGCGTGATGGCGGCACCTGCGGGCCCGGTGGCCTCGACCGTTTGATTTGTACCCGCATTGGCCGTCGGTGGCTGGTTCGAGGCTCCCGGGATCACCAGCGAGAATTGCTGTACCGCTGGGCTGCCCACGCCGTTGTTAGCAGTGAACGTAATGGAGAACGTACCAGCAGAAGTTGGCGTGCCCGTGAGAACTGCCGATCCATCTCCATTGTCGACGAAGCGCACTCCAGCAGGCAGAGTCCCCGATTCAGAAATCGCTGGAGCAGGACTGCCTGTCGCAAGTACGGCGAAACCTCCGGCAGACCCCAACTGGAATGTCGCGTTGTCCGCACTCGTGATGGTGGGCGCTTGTCCAACCGGCTCGGAGAACAAAGCAAACGGCGAAAGCGAGGTGACTGTGGCGCAGACGGTGTGCGTAGTCGTATCGACCGAAGTCGTGCGATCGACCCACGCGCCGTTTTCGAAATGGAAGAGGCGAGGCGTTCCGGAGAAGGTGATCCCGGCGTAGTTGATGCAGATGGTGATTTCGCCGGAGTAGGTCGCGCTGGTGGCGATGTCGTAGTAAACGGGCGGATTCCCCACTTGGAAATCTCCCGGAGGCGCATTTCCGGTGGAACTCTCGTTCACGCCGGTTCCGCCTTCCTGAGTCACATCGCTGAAAGTCACGGAGACCTGGTCGCTGTTGTTCTGCGAGCAGGTCGGCGAAACGCTGACGTTATTGCCTGTCGGCGTGTTAGCACTGCACTTGTTCAGATAGATGAGGAGGTCTTGCTGCGGATTGCTGATTGTCCCGATCTCTTCCGGATTGCCATTCGGGTCCACCGTCGAGCGCAGCGTAACGTTCTGTACTGGAAACGAAGTGCCGCCCAGATGCATGCCGGTTTCGGTGCTGAAGAGATCAACCTGCTCGGAGGAGCCGGGCTTGTTGCTGACGAGAGCGATGATGTTTCCGCAGGGGTTGAATTGCCAGAAGGCATTTCCAAGGGTTGAGGTTTGGGAAATCGTCTGCTTGCCGGTCGGCAGATACCCCACGTTCCACGTCACTGTATTCTGACCGGAGGCGAAGGCGAACAAAAACGAGGTCTCGGCTTCCTGAAAGCCGCTATCGCTGAAACCCCAAGCCGCCGTCGCTCCAGAAGACGTGGTGGAATACGCCAATACTCCCTGGGACACATCTCCAACGCGATAGACGGAGACGGAGTATTGGGAAGAATTTCCTGTACCCAGGGGTGCGCCGACAACCATGAGGAAGACGCCGGATGGGCTGAACTCGAGTGCACCACCGACATTCGAGACGGTAAGAACCCGCTTTGCCGGAGTCGTGCTTAAGTCAAGCACGGTCGCCTCGACAGGGCTGTTCGGATACGGCAGCGAGTCTAGAAAGACAAAGTGAGTTTGATCCGGACTGAATTGCCAACCGCGAGCGGTGCTAGGCAACGTGTAAACCACGGCGCCGTTGCCGGCCTGTACTACCGAAATGTCTGCCAGATCCAAGCCATTAGCTGCATACGTTACTCTGACGTTGAAGTTCTGCGAGGTCGCACTAACTCTGTCGTTAAACGCTGGGTTGGAATAAGGCCCCACTAAGTTGCAATGGCAATAGGTAACGTTCCAGCTGGTGCTGTCAGGGTCGCTCACATTTCCAGCGGCGTCCACGGCTTCGACGGAGAAATCGTGACCACCCGGGGTGTTGATGGACTGAGTGAACGGAGAGGAGCAGGGTACATACGGTGAGCCGTCCGTACTGCATTGATATCCAACGATATCCGCCGAGCTACCGCTGAAATAGACCGTGGAAGCGTTGGGAATCACGACCGTAGCTGGCGACCCCTGGATGCCGACTCTAGGAGGCGTGGTGTCCTGCGTCCAGGTGTAGGTTGCCGGCGCGCTGGATCTGCCGGAAGCCGGGTCATTCGCCGCGACGGAAAAGGTGTGCAGCCCGTCCGGCAATCCGACGTAAATCGCGGGTACGGTGCAGGGCGCAGCCTGTGCTGTATCCATCTGACAGAGGAAAGTGACGCCCGCCTGCGCGTCGGAGAAACTGAAGGCTGGTGCCTTCTGATTGGAGAGCGCGGCTGGCGCGGAATCAATGTGCGGCGGAGGAGGGGGCGTGGTACTGATTGTCCAGGCAAAAGTTGCCGAAGCGCTGCGATTGCCGACGCTGTCCGCCGCTGAGACGGAGAACGTGTGCGTGCCATCGGCAAGATTTAGATAGACCGCGGGGCTAGCGCAGGAGGTGGCCGCGCTGTCAAGACTGCAGCGGAAGGCAACGGCAGATTCGGAGTCCGAGAATGCGAATGTGGCGTTTCCGGAAGCGCTGGGATTGGCCGGGTGGGAATCGATGGAAGGAATGGGCGGTGGAGTCGTATCCACAGTCCAAGTAAAGGTGGCCGAAGCGCTGCTCGTGCCGTCCGCGCGTTTTCCCAAGACCGAAAAAGTGTGCGAGCCATCTGCCAGGTTGGAATAGGAGACGGCGCTAGTACACGAACTGGTGGAGGAGTCGAGAGTGCAGAAGAACGCGGTGACGGTGGGGTCGAGGTCGGAGAACGTGAAAGACGCCGAGTTTTGGTTGGCGGGATTCGAAGGCGTGGAAGTCAGGGTCGGGACGCCGGGTGGTGGCGGAGCGACGGCGGCGCCCACTTCGCGGATCACGTTGTTGCCAGCATCGGCGATGAAGACGTTGCCACTCGGATCGACGGCGAGACCGAGAGGCTGATTGAGCCGCGCAGACGCGGGTTGGCCGCCGTCGCCGCTGTAGCCCTGAGTGCGGTTGCCGGCAAACGGGGATACGCTGGTCGAGGTGAGTTCGAACACGGTGTGCAGAGCCTGCGAGGTGCTCGCGTACACATTGCCGAACGAATCGAACGCCAGGCCGCCGATCAGCTCCTCATTGCCGCAGCAAATCCCAAAGTCAGACCATGACGCGAAAAGGTTGCCCCCGTTGACGGAGACGTCACTAATCGGGTCATTGTCCGAACTGCTGCTGCCCACGAGTGTGCGATCAGCTGGCCCGGTGGCCAACGAGAAAGGGAGGATGTTGCTTCGCAGGCTCAAGTTCCCCAATGAATCGATGGCATTCACCTGGCCTCCGCCAAACTCGCCGACCGTGCCGACGACAACCGTGCCCGTGCTCTCTACCGAAATGGCATCCGGTGGGCCGGAAAGCAAGCCAGGCGCGAAGACCGAAAAGACTTCGTCAGCGCGTCCCGTGATTAGTCCGTCGGAACTCGGCGCGACCTGAAAGACCTGTTGCGAGCAGGGATCTGCTATGAGAAGAGAATGATTCTTGCCAAAGGAGATACCGTTGGGGCATCCGATTTGCGCACTCGTCGCCGGCCCTCCCACACCGCTGTTCCCCGGCACGGCGTTTCCTGCAACGGTGGCGATCGCGTGTGACGCAGCGTCCACCCTTCGAACGCGGGAATTGTAGGTATCGGAGAAAAACATGTTTCCCGCCGAATCAAAGGCAATGTACGAAGGTTGATTCAGAGAATTGCCCTCGGCCGCGCCGTCACCGGAATAATTGGGCTGTGTGCCTCCTGCGAGCGTTGAAATATTGCCGGCGGCAATCACGCGCACGCGATTGTTCTGCGAATCAGCGATGTACAGATTCCCCGCTGTGTCGAGCGCAAGGGTGGCAGGAAACGCGAGGGACGCATTCGCAGCAGCCGAACCGTCGCCTGCAAAACCTGCCGTACCGTTCCCAGCAATCGTAGAGATAGTCCCCGCGGGAGTTACGAAGCGAATGCGGTTGTTGGATGTGTCGGCAATCAAAATGTTCCCTGCGGGATCCACGGCAATGCCGTCCGGCAAGAACAATTTCGCGGAAGTGGCTGATCCTCCGTCTCCAACAAATCCGGCGGCACCGGTTCCCGCGATGGTACCAATGTGGCCGGCCGAATCCACCCGGCGTATCACGTTGTTTCCGGTGTCGGCAATCAACAAATTCCCACTCAGATCGAACGCAAGCCCTCTAGGATGGTTCAACGTAGCCTGATTTGCCGGGCCGCCGTCACCGGAGTAACCTCCACTCGGATACGCAACGAACTCGCTGAGTGTGCCTGCAACAATCCGTGCTGCGCCCGTGGTCATGTTCATGCTGGAAACAACATGCTGCGATTCATCTGCCCAATACATGACTCCGCCACGGATCGCGAGCGCCCCCGGATAGCTAAGGCCCGCATTGTCGAACGTGGTCATCACAGTGCCCGGCACATCCACGGGCGCCACGATTTCGCGGATTTGGTGATTAGTTGGCTCGGTGAAAAAAAGATTGCCACTGGCATCGAACGCGAGACCATTGATGCCCGGAGCAATCGAGACGCTCGTGGCCGGAGGACTAGTATTGATGGTGTCGCCGGTCGATCCGCCGTTGGGAGTTCCCGCGATGAGAGTGACATTACCGCTCGGCGTCAATTTGTAGATCGCCCCTGGCGTGGCCGTCGCGTAATAAATGTTGCCTTGATAGGTGGCCATTGCGATGACGTTTGGCCCACTGCTTACCGCCGTCGTGATCACCTGTTGGGAGCGGGCGCTTTGTCCGACACCCAGGCCAAGTGCAAGGAGCAGCGCAAACCTCGCCCATCGGATCGTTCCTACCGTGCGCAGGTTGAGTTTCGGATTTCCCATGAGTGTCTCCTCTGCTTCCGCTTCGAATCCGTGGTGGTGTCCAGCTGCATTCCTTTGCGGCGTTTCTGGACACACTCCTGTACAAAGCGCTCGCGCAGCACTTGCGATGAAAGGAGTGCACCTTGAGGGCGTTCCACGGGGACGGTTCAGCCCTTTTGATCACACATGCGGAAAAGCTGGCCAAACTGGCTCATCAGAATATCGAATGGGTTCGTGACTCTTATGGGCGTGTCGGCCTGACGGTGGTTCAATCCAATTGACAGTCGCGGAGCGAGACTCTATTCTCGCCACACTCGCTCTGTCCCCTTTTGACGGAGAAGGGTTTTGCCTAGCAATTCGCCTTCCGATATTACCGATTTGCTCGCCCGCTGGCGTTCCGGGGAACGCGACGCTCTTGATCTGTTGATGCCCCTCGTGTACGAAGAACTGCGCGCCGTGGCGCGCCATTATCTCCGTCTCGAACGACCTGACCATACTCTCCAAAGCACCGCTCTTGTCCATGAGGCTTTTGTCCGGCTGGTCGGCCAAAAGCCGCCCGAATGGAAGGACCGCAAACATTTTTATGGTGTCGCCGCGCGCCTGATGCGGCAGATTCTTGTGGACCACGCCCGCAGCCACAACGCTGGCAAACGTGGCGGTGACGTCCTCAAGCTCGGCCTTACCGAGGCCATCGCCGGAACCAAAACAAAAGGCTTGGATATCCTCGCCCTCGACGAATCTCTCAACCGCCTTGCCGAACTCCATCCTCAGCAAAGCCAGATCGTCGAACTCCGCTTTTTCTCCGGCCTCTCCATAGAGGACACGTCTGAAGTTCTCGGGCTTTCTCCGGCCACCGTCAAGCGTCACTGGACGACGGCCCGCGCCTGGCTCTTTCGCGAAATGAACCGGAGATCGCCGTCATGAATTCCGATCGATGGAATCGGATCTCCGAAATCTTTCAAAAAGCGCTGGCGGTGCCGCGCCCGCAACGCGAAACCTTTCTGCAGCACGAGTGCCTGGACGACTCCTCCTTGCGCAGCGAGGTCGATTCCCTACTCGCGGCGCATGAAGCCGCCGGCAGCCAATTCTTGAACGCACCGGAAGTCCATCCAGAAGCCCCTGGAAGCTCAGGGTTTTCAGCCGCAGTTCATACCGGCTCGCGAATTGGCCCTTATCTCGTCGAGGAAAAAATCGGCCACGGCGGCATGGGCGAGGTTTACGCGGCTCGCCGCGCGGATGGGCAGTATGAAAAACGCGTGGCGCTAAAACTGGTCCGGGCCGGCTACGATAGGTCGCTGGTGATCGAGCGCTTCCGCACGGAGCGTCAGATTCTTGCCGGCCTTGATCATCCCAATGTAGCGCGCCTTTTGGATGGAGGAACCTCCGACGGTCGGCCCTATTTGGTGATGGAGCTAGTCGAAGGCGTTCCCATTGACACTTACTGCGACGCGCAGAGACTTTCGATCACACAACGTCTAGTGCTGTTTCGCGAAGTCTGTTCAGCGGTCCAATATGCGCACCAGCGGCTTGTGATTCATCGCGACATCAAGCCCAGTAACATCTTGGTGACGAAAGAAGGCTTACCGAAGCTGTTGGACTTCGGCATCGCAAAACTTCTCGACGCTTCCGGCAGCACCGAGGCCACGTTGTTGCAGCCGATGACGCCGCAGTACGCCAGCCCGGAGCAGGTGCGCGGCGAACCCATCTCTACCGCAACGGACGTGTACTCTCTTGGCGTGGTGCTCTATCAATTGCTGACCGGCCGCTCTCCCTATCGCGTGGACACGCGCACGCCCGCCAAGCTCGCCGAAGCCATCACCAGCGAGGAACCAGAAAAACCGAGCACATCGGTCGGGCGCGCGGTAGAAACGACCGCCGATGGTGAAACGAACGCACTCACTCTGGAGTCGGTAAGCGGTACCAGGGAAGCTTCTCCCGTGCGGCTGCAAAACAGGCTGCGTGGCGATCTCGATTTCATTTTGTTGAAGGCCTTGCGCAAGGAGCCCGCCCAACGGTACTCCTCCGTCGAACAATTCAGCGAAGATCTTCGCCGCCACCTGGAAGGTCTTCCCGTTACGGCTCGGAAAGGCACCTGGAGCTACAAAGCAGGCAAATTCGCCAAGCGCCACAAAACGAGCCTGGCCGCAGCGGCGCTTGTTCTGCTCGCGATTTCCGCGGGACTGGCTGCCACGATTCGTGAAGCGCGCATCGCCCAGCGGCGGTTCAACGATGTCCGCAAACTTGCTAATTCCCTCATTTTCGAGGTTCACGATTCCATCCAAAATCTTCCTGGAGCAACACAAGCTCGGAAACTGGTTTTGCAGCGTTCACTGGAGTATCTCGACAGTCTCGAAAAAGATTCCGGAAATGACCCCGATTTGCGCCGCGAACTGGCCACCGCCTACAGCCGAATCGGGTCGCTGCAAGGCAACCCTCTAGATCCGAACCTAGGCGATACCAAAGGAGCGGTCGCCAGCCTGCAGAAATCCATGGGGTTGCGCGAATCTCTGGCGCGTTCGAATCCCCGGAACAGCAAGGATCAGCTGGAGCTTGCGGTGGCCTACCTCGACTACTCCGACGTGCAACGCGGCGGCGCGGGCAATACCTCCGTTTCCTACGACTACTACCAGAAAGCTGTCGCCATTCTAGACCGAGAAGAAATCAGCTCTCCCAACGATGTACGCCTCGTGGCGCAAGAAACGCGCGCGTACACCAACATGGGCATGATTGAAATCGGCGAGGGTCCGGCAGCCTCCGTTGACCGGACGGAGGATGGCATAGCTCATTTGAAGCAGGCGCTCGTCTGGGACCAGCGCGCGAGCCAGTTGGCGCCCACGAACCTGATGTTTGCTTCACAGGAAGCAACGATCACCGTTGTCTTGGGTGATGCGGAAGTCAAGTCCGGGCACAACGACGAAGCCTTGAACCATTACCGCGACGCTCTGCGGATTCTCGAAGGGCTCAAGGCGAAGGACAACAATATCCGCATCGCCGCAAATGCCAATGTCCTGGTGGACAAAATCGGTGCGGTGTTCGTCTCGCTAGAGAAGTTTCCTGAGGCGCTCACCTACTTCAAACAAGCGCAGCAATCCGACGCGCTGTTGCTGGCGGCCGATCCGCAGAACCAACTGCTGCGCCAGGAGTCCATCGCATCCTCCGCTCAGCTGGGACATGCCCTGGCGGATTCGGGGCAGCCCGAGGAGGGCCTGAAATATCTCCGTCACTGCCAGGAAATGATCGCACAGGCAAGCCAGTCCGCCATGATTCGCGTCCAGCAGGTAGTGGTGGAAGCCTGGATTGGGGAGGCTTTCGAGCGCGGAGGCCGGATGCGCGAAGCATCGCTGCAGTACGCCAAAGTGAAGGGTTCCTTTAAGGAGTTGCTGGTGGCGGGTATGGATGACGTGCGTTTTCACGGCTATTTCGCATCCGCATGCGATCGGTTGGCAAACACCCTCGTAGAACTTGGCGAGTTGGACGAAGCACGCAAGACCTACGAGGAGGCGCGCACGTACCTCGAGCCGATGGTGAACGCAAAACCAAAAGAGCAAGAACTCTCATATCCTCTCGCAGAGATTTATACCGGCGAGGGCACCTTGTCCGCAAAAATGGCTGCTGCCTCGAAATCACGGAAGGAAGCTACAAAGAATTGGCAGGGCGCCTGCGATTGGTACCAGAAAAGCCTCAAGGTTTGGCAGACAATTCCCAACCCAACACATCACAACTATAGCGGCGTGGAGTCCACGCTGCCGGCCGAAGTATCCCGCCGGCTTGCGCGCTGCCAAGGCAACCTCAACGCCTTGCAAAACGCACCGCGCAATTAATTGCGAGAGTCTTTTCGCAGTCGCCACAACAGCGGCCACTTGCTTGCGGAGCGCCCATGCGTGGCTGCGCATGGCCGCACTGGCGCGAACTGCTGTGGGTCCAGAGAGACTCTAAACGTTCAGTGCTCCGCCGAGGCGCTTACGTTGTGAATCGCAGAGCGAAGCTTCTACCGTTGATCTGGCCCAGTAAGGGGAGGACGAGGCGCTGGCGGAGTCTGCTCGCGAATGTGCACGAATTGCCAACCGAAGCGACCTTTAATGCAGAGATGGCCGTGCGTGACAGAGTGATCCAGCGGCGAGCTCACCCGAACAATTTCTCCGTCCTGGGCGTGGACGGTCAACGTACAGCCAACGCCGCAATACGGGCAGATGGTGTCGGTCGCGACTTGACGGCTTTCATCCCAAGTCCCGGCACGGCGCATGTCGAATTCCGATCTGAACATCAGCGCGCCCGTAGGACAAACGCCTATGCAGTTTCCGCAATAGACGCAGGCCGACTCGGGAAGAGGAACTTCGTTTTCCGTGGCAATGTGCGCGGAAAATCCACGGCCGGCGACAGAAATGGCAAACGTATTTTGCGCATCGACGCCACAGGCTTCGACGCACTTGTAACAAAGAATGCATTTGGCGTAGTCCCGGACGTACAGATCGTTATCGATCTTGGGCGATTGCGAAGCATTCGTGGAGGCGGGGCCGTGCCGCTCAGGAGCAGCGCCGTACCTCTTCATGTACCCCTGAAGATCAGGCGCGGTGGAGACGTCCACGGACGACGCCAGAAATTCCAGCACCAGGCGGCGGCTTAAACGGACGCGTTCCGAATCCGTCTTGATGTTCATTCCGGGTTCGACTTTGCGGGAGCAAGCTGGCACCAAGACACGTGAGCCTTCGAGCTCAACGACGCAGACGCGGCAAACGTTGACGGGAGTGAGATTCTCCAAATAGCACAGAGTCGGTGTCTCGATGCCGAGAAGCCTTGTGGCGTCAAGAATGGTGGCACCTTCGGGGACGCTGACAGTCTTCCCATCGATTTGGACGTCGAGCTGACGCTGGGCCGGCGCTTGAGGCACTTCTGGAACCGGTCCGCGAGGAACGGGAATCAAAGGTGCGGGCGCTTCGTTTGGCTGGTTCATGGGAAAAGGCTCCAGCGATCCATTGCGGAAAGGATCGCGCTCGATGCGGTTTGACCCAACCCGCAAATGGAGGCGTCGCGCATACTCTGCGCCATCTCGCGGAGCAGTTGCACCTCAGCATCCTTCGAACTTATCGGCTGGCGCGCGGCGAGCCGATGCAGTAGTTCTTCCTGCCGAACAGTCCCCACCCGGCAGGGCACGCATTGACCGCAAGTTTCCTCGCGAAAGAACTCGGCAATGCGGAAGAGGATAGCGCGTAAATCCACTGAGCTATCAAATAGCATGATGACGCCGGAACCGAGCGTTGCGCCGATAGCACGTGTCCCCTCGAAAGTGAGAGGCGTGTCGAGTTCGCGAGGCGAAACAAAAGACCCAGCGGCGCCGCCCAGAAGGATCGCTTGTAGTGTGCCGTTCCCTGCGACACCTCCCGCAAGGTCAATGACCTGACGAAGCGTTACGCCAAACGGAACCTCATAAACGCCAGGCCTGGCGACGTGGCCCGAAACGCAGAAAAGACGATAGCCGCTGGATTGCGCTGTCCCAATCTGCGCGTACGCGGCACCGCCACCCAGAATGATTTCAGGAATGTTGATCAGGGTCTCGACATTATTGACCACGGTCGGCGCACGGAAAAGGCCAGCTTGGGTGGGAAACGGTGGTTTGTTGCGCGGTTCACCCCGATATCCTTCGATGGAATTGAAGAGCGCCGTTTCCTCGCCACAAATATAAGCCCCTGCGCCGCGACGTACCTCGACATCGAAGCGATGTTGCGAACCGAGGACGGCCTCGCCTAGAAAACCTGCTGCGCGGGCTGCGCGAATTGCATTTTCCATTCGCAATGCCGCTTGCGGATATTCTCCACGTATGTACAGGTAGCCCTTTTCGGCGCCGATTGCGACTCCGGCGATGATCATTCCCTCGAGGACCGCGAACGGATCGCCTTCCATCAGGATCCGATCCTTGAACGTGCCCGGTTCGGACTCGTCCGCATTGCAGATGAGATAGTGGGGACGACCGGAATGGCGCTGAAGCAATACAGCTTCCCATTTCTTTCCGGTCGGGAAGGCCGCACCACCTCGTCCGAGAAGTTTTGAGGCGACGACTTCGCGAACGATGGCTTCCGGGCTCAGCGCGATGGCTTTGCGGAGCGCTGCAAAACCGCCGTGCCGCTGGTCATCGATCCTGCAAGGATCGCTGGTCCCAACGCGACGAAGGAGCCGCAGGTCCTGCTGCCCGATTTGCGGGACGGAGCGCTTTAGGTCTGCAGGGTCCGGCACATCTGATAACTTCGTGCTCGATGCCGTCTGCAAGGCGTTGAGAACTGCCTGGGGCGTGGCGGGAGCAAGCACAACTGAAACGGGGCCTTCGCCGGCCGCGTTGATCAAGGCCGCGGGCGCTCGCTCGCATAAACCGAGACAGGGGCTCCGGAGCCAAGTCGCGCTGCCGGTAGCGTTCGACGAGCCCACGGGTCCGACCATTTTCTGCAACTCCGAGCAGAGCGCCCCAGCGCCGGCAGTCATACACGCGATGTCATCACACACATGCGCTACTACCGGAGGCCGTTGAACAAGCGAAAACAAACCGTAGAACGAAGCTACGCCGTAAATCTCCGCCGGGGGAAGATTCATGCAGAGACCGACGTAGTTGATTGCGCCGGCGCTAATCCAGCCCAAGCGAGATTGAATGGCGTGCAAAACCGGAAGCAACTTGTCGCGGGAAGGCGGAAAATGTATGGCAACTCGCCCATCCGTTGCCTCTGCACTCGCTCCGGCCGCGGGCGCCGCTTGCGAATTCCCTAGCTCTCCATCAATCGCAGTTTTTTCGGCATCGGTGGCGCGGGCAGAAGTGAAATGGATGTCCACTCAAGCCTCAGAATACTTCTCAATGCGTATAGCGCTAGCTTTGAACTCTGCAGTTCCGGATTTCGGATCGACAGCGTCAATAGTGAGCTCGTTGGTGGCTACCTGATCGTGAAAATGGAACGTCAGAAACGCCAGGCCCGGACGCAAGCCAGGATCAAATCGGACCGGAGCAATCACCGAGCCGCGGCGTGAACTGACGCGCACGCGCTCGCCTTCGCGCAAGTTGTAACGCGAGCCGTCTTCGGGCGAGAGGTCGATAGCTTCCCCGCGACGGAGCGGCGACGAGTAGTGCGTGCTTTGTACTCCGGTGTTGTAAGAATCCAAGCGCCTGCCGGTAGTAAGACGAATTGGATATTCCTCGGTGAGTTGATCCACGGGAGGTTCGTATTCCACTGGCGAGAATGGAGCGCGAGGTCCAATGAGCGGATCGCTCCACAACCGGCCATGCAAAAACAGTTCTCCGGGATGCGATTCGTCATAGCACGGCCACTGAATACCACCAAGCTCTCCCAGACGAGAGTAACTCATGCCACCGTGCATTGGACTCAACCGCCGAACCTCATTCCAAATCGTTTCCGCGTCCGGCGAACCCCAATCGTGTCCCAAACGGCCGGCCAATTCAAAAATAATTTCCGTATCGTCGCGGACGCCATCCGGAAGCCGCAACGCGCGTCGCACGCGTTGAACACGGCGCTCGCTGCTGGTAACGGTCCCTTCGCTTTCGCACCAGCCAGCGGCTGCAGGGAGCACCACATCCGCTAATTTGGCGGTGTTGGTATAGAACAGATCCTGCACGACGAGGCAACGCAACCCTTGCAGCAGTTTGAGCGCATGATGGCGATCGGCTTCCGCGTCGGCCGGATTTTCGCCGAGCACATAAAGCGCGGTTAATTCGCCGCGGTCCATAGCCCGAAACATATCGGTTACGTGCCAGCCTTTTTGGGGGTCCAGCTTGCAGCCCCACGCTTGCTCGAACTTGGCGCGAAGTTCTGCGTTCTCCACGTGTTGAAAGCCTGGCAGACGGTCCGGTATGGCGCCCATATCGCCGCCGCCTTGTACATTGTTTTGTCCACGTAATGGATTGATGCCGCTGCCAAAGCGTCCTACGTGTCCGGTCAGCAAGCCGAGATTGATCAGTGCGAGGACATTGTCTACGGCATTGTGGTGCTCGGTGATGCCGAGAGTCCAGCAAAGTTCAGCACGGGGAGCGCGGGCGTAGGCGTAAGCCGTTTGCCGGATCGACTCTGCGGGCACGCCGGTATCACGCTCCGCGCGCTGCAGAGTGTAGGGTTCGACCGAAGCCTTGTACTCATCGAAGTGGCTTGTGGAATGGTCGATGAATTGGCGATTGGCGAGTCCTGCGGCGATGATTTCGCGGCCCATGGCGTTGGCTAAGGAGATGTCCGACCCGACATCCAGGCCCAGCCAAACGTCGGCCCACTGCGCCGAACTGGTTCTCCGAGGGTCGATAACGTAGAGCTTGGCGCCGCGCCGCAGCGCTTTCAGCAGGTGATGGAAAAAGATGGGGTGCGTCTCTCGGGCATTCGAGCCCCAGAGTAGAATGACATCCGTCTCTTCCACTTCGCGGTAGGAACTGGTGCCGCCTCCCGCACCGAAGACCGTCGCCAGACCGGCGACGCTGGGCGCGTGTCAAGTGCGGTTACAACTGTCGATGTTGTTGCAACCGATGACCGAGCGCACAAACTTCTGCGCGATGTAGTTGAGCTCATTGGTGGTCTTGGAACAACTGAACATCCCGAAGGTCCGTGGACCGCGCTGTTGGACCTCTCGCTGCACGCCGCTCGCAGCGATTTGCAGCGCCTCTTCCCAACTGGCAGGACGATGTTTGCCATGCTCGCGGATGAGCGGAGTTGTTAGCCGTTCCGTCGAAGTCACTGCCACGTTCTACCTCCCAACTGACACTCAAACTGGCCCGCTTGCCCTTCGTTCGCTGAAAGCTCGCTAAGGAAGTCTCAAACCAGGTGCCTGAATTTTACCGTTATTAGCGAGCGCCGGCGACAATTCTTCTTATTTGACGTTTGGCGTACCGACACCGTGATGATGATAGAGGATCGTTCCGCCGCCATTTTTCGAGTCCATAGTGCTAAGAACATCCAGGTGAGTAGCCATGAGTAGCCTTGGACCCGAAGACTTAAGAAGCGAACAGCAAAGGGCTTGGATTAGTGTCGCCCGCGCAGGCGGCACAGTGCCCCTTAGGACCTCTGGATTCTACAACTGGCGGTTCAGGAAGGAGACTTTAGTTGCGCCGTGGAAAATCTTCTGCGCAGAAATGTGCTTGACAGGAATGCCGAGCTAGGTAGGTTGCCGCACAACCTCTCGGAGTTCGGCACAATCAAAAGGACGGATCGTGCACCCAGAACGAGCGGCAAGCCACTTCGGCGCTCCCGTGCACGCAATAGGTCCTGACGACCGGTTCAGAGACCTCACGCACGCGCCCCGGTTTTTCCGCGAGTCTCATCGATTTTCCGTCCCCCAGTTGAGCCACTTCCCGAAGCGAATCCGCATGAGTAGTCACTAGAAGTTATCTCATAAACACAGGCAAGCGATTGCAGGCTTGCGAGTTATGCTAACTCACCGACCCCCAATCGGCGTTGCTCGAGCTCTTGTTTCGCCCTCAGCGGCAGGCGCATCGTCGGGGCCGAACATGGCAGAGCACGCGCGCCGTATTGAACGGCGTGTTCTGGATTCTGCGCACCGGCGCTCCGTGGCACGATCTGCCGAACCGCTACCCGCCTTACCAAGCCTGTCATCGCAGTTTCCACCAGTGGCAGCGTTCCTGCAAGCTCATCGCGTTGCTGCGCAAGCTAGCCGAGGACTTACGCGATCGCGGCAAGCTGGATCTGAGCAAAGCCTTTAGCGACGCCAGCTTCAGCGGCGGGAAAAAAAGGCGCTCTGGCGTACCGTTTGTCTCCAGCGGTGATGGCAATTCCGCTTGTCCCACCGCGCCCTTCGCATTCGCCGCATTTGCTTCCTGCGATGGCAGCCTGACCTTCACGCCATCCTCACCAGCCAGCGCGGAATCCGCGAATCTCAAGGTGACCGCTTCTGTTCCCGTCAGCACGATCAGCCCCAACCTCACCGGCATCGGTATCGAAATCATGTCCATCTGGCCTCAAATCGTTGCTTTGGCGGCCCTGCATTCACGGTCAAAGTGAACGGCGGCGCTTTTGCCCCGAGCGCAGTCGTCAGCATTAGCGGCAGCCCGCGCCTCACCACGTTTGTCAGCGCTACCCAACTGCTCGCGTCGATTCCTGCTTCCGATATCGCCGCGGCGGGTTCGCTCGCGGTTACTGTTACGTCTCCGAGCCCCGGCGGCACGACGTCCGAGCCGAAAACGCTCATCGTCACCCAAGCACATTGGCTGGCGGGGCTGGCTTCACGCTAACCGTGAACGGCGCCGGCTTCGTGAACGGTGCCACCATCAGCTTCGGCACAACCGCTAAAACAACGACGTTCGTGAGCAACGCACAGTTGACGGCCAGTCACTTCCGCCGATATCGCCAAGGCTGGCTTGGTGAACGTCTCGGTTTCGAATCCTCAGCCCGTCAGCGGACCAGCGATCGTTCTTACGTTCACCGTCAACAATCCCGTGCCGACTCTCTCGGCCGCTAACGTGGCAGGCCAAACCCATGTGGCCGCTGGCACCGGCTTCACCTTGACGCTGACCGTTACCAACTTCGTCTCGACATCGGTGGTGAACTTTGGTACCAGTCAAGCGATCACGCCGTCTTCACAAACCGCAACGCAACTCCAAGCAGCTATTCCAGCAAGCGACGTGGCCACCGCCGGATCGGTCAACGTCACCGTGGGCAATCCCACGCCCGGCGGCGGTGTCACTCCGGCGGCAACCTTTACGCTCGACGGCTATAGCCTCACCGGACCCGGCGCGGCAGTTACCGTGAAAGTGGGCCAGGCCACAACAATACCGATCACGATCACTCCCTCGGCGAATGGTTTTGCGAACCAGGTGACCTTCAACGTAACGGGATTGCCGGCCAGGTCTACTCTCACGCCAGTCACCATGAAGCCGGGCGGCGCCAAGTCGACCGTGAACCTGATGATCACCACAACCGCCAACGGCTCTACTCCGCCCTTGGGGCCGACAAATTGGCCACTGCCTCCGTTGGTTACGACTGCTCCCGGGCTCTTGGGCAGTTGCGCTTCTTATGGGAATTTATTTCGCGCGCTTGATTCGGAGAACGCCGCGTTTGCGTCGCTATGCCGCGGCCATTCCACTGGCGCTCATTCTCATAAGCGGCGGCGTGGTGGCAGGTTGCGCCACCGCGATGAAAGGTACGCCGACCGGCACATTCCAGCTTAACGTGACCGCTACGTCGGGCAGTTTCTCGCAATCGACGTCGGCAACCTTGACCGTGCAGTGAACCCGAAGGCTTCTGTTGCTAAACCAGCGTGAACGGGCTCAAGTCCTCGTAACACGGCTTACGGAAAAAGTTGGTCTACTATTAACCAATATTTATTACACTTTCGGATGTCCCGACCGGATAAACGCATTCAACTAGTTGAGCAGAGAAACGTGCGAACGCATGCTGTTGCACGGTTACGTTGATGGTGGTCGTATGAGAAGTGCTTCCGGATTGAGCCGTGACAGTGATCGAGGCCGTGCCTCGGTTCGGTTGCACGTTGTTGCCGTATCCGCCGCAGCCACCAAGGCCGAGCGACAGCCCAACCGTCGCTAATAGCGTCGCGGCTGTCCGAAGAGAGGCGCGATGGTTTTGTAGTCTTTGCATGCGGCCCACGACGAGGCTGAACAACCCCAAAGCCAATAGTAGAGAACCAGGCTCGATCAGGGTCGTCAGCAGAAGACCGTAACGCGAAACGTTGGCAGAGGTCGTAACCGTTAAGGCAGTGTTCACAGGCCGATCGGCGGGACTGACTGTTGCGGGATTAAAAGTGCAACTGATTCCGGCCACCGGCGAGCAAGAGAATGTAACGTTGCCCGCGAAGCCGCCGGCGGGAGTGACAGTCAAGGTGAACTGGGTGGACTGCCCCGCATTGACCGTCGCGCTAGACGGAGCTGCCGCGATCGCGAAATCGGGGCTGGCGATGTTGATGATCACTGCCTTGGATGTGGTGCTTCCAAATTGCGAATCTCCAGCGTAAGTCGCGATTATGGAGTGAACTCCAGCGGCTAGAGTGTTGATCCTCAATATGGCGATGCCGGCGGCGTCCAGCGAAACAGTCCCTAAATTCGTGTCTCCGTCTTGAAACACAATTCGACCCGTAGGTATTCCTTCCCTTGAGTTGGTTGTGGCGGTCAACATTACGGTCGAGCCGGGCGGCGCGTTTGCGGGTGCCGAGAGAGTCAAAATTGTGACCAGACCTGTGACCTGCACATCCGTCTCGGAACTGCTCGGCAGAAACGTCGCGTCTCCTTGGTACTGCGCTTTGAGTACATGCGTGCCAACGGTCGTGAGCACTTCGGGGATCGCGATTTGACCGTTAATCAAAGACACGACGGCAAGCGGAACCGCGCCATCTTGAATCGCGACCAACCCCGTCGGCGTCCCAGTGTTACCCGGGCCGGCGGAGACTGTGACCGTTATCGGCGCTGCAGCGTTGACCTGCGTGGATGGAACAGAAACTCCAGTTGTGCTTACCAACCCCGTGGTAATAGCGCCAAAAAGTCCATCCTGCCCATCGTTGATCCCTGCCGTGAAATAGAGCGTGTTGGCATCACCAAATCCATCGGATCGGAAGGTCAGCGCGTGCAATCGGGAATTGACAAGCGTATTGCCGTCGCCGTCTTTGATCTGTCCGACAAAATTTCCATTGGCATCAAATACGTTGATCGCCCCATCGCCGGCATTGCCGATCAAAATATCGTTGCTGAACGGTCCGAAGTTTGCGCTCGCCTGGGTCACACCCCAGGGAGCGTTCAGCATTCCTCCCGTGGCAAAGCGCCTAACGAAATTTCCTTCGAGGTCGAAGGTGTCAATGAGGCCATTGCCGGCTCCGGCGATTGGGTTTTGTTTACCAGCGTCTTGCAGAGCGTAGGTCACAAAAATCTGGGCGCCGACGACCTGCATTCCAAAAGGCGCATAGCCAGCGGGCAGGTCCGGGTCGGCAAAAGATCCCGGAGGAGCCAAGGGAACGAATAGTGTGTTGTAAGCTTCGATTTCACCGCTGTGGAAATTGGCAACCGCCAGGAACGGAGCGCAGCAATTGGGCGTCAGAATGGCCAATCCCGTGTAAACGGTGCCCAGTTGCGAGTTGTCCACGACGGAAGTAGCGGCTGTTGGAAGGTCTCCGCTGGTATCCGCACCCCAAACCAGAATCTGCCCATCCTCAGTCGCCAGGATAAAGGGCTGGATGAGGTTTCTTCCTCCAAAAAAGGAGTTCGCGTCAGCAACGATAGCGTTGGGAGTTCCAGGTGCATCGGCCGGATTTGGAACCGCGAAGGCTCCAGGTCTGGTGCCAGAACCTGTGGCGTCCAGCGCGACCACACGCCCACCGCCGGCGCTAGCTATGAAAAATGCCTGCCCTGGCAGAAACGCAACTCCCCAGGGATCTTGCAATGATGCGCTCGCATGATTGGCAAGCTGGGGTACATCAGACGCCAGATTAGTTTGCCGGTACGCGACGGTCTGCGCGGAGACGCTGGCGGTGAGCAGTAGAAATCCCACCAAAACAAACGAGCAACACAAAACAATTCTGAGTTTCATGGAACTGCTATCTCCTTAAGTTTCGAATCGCAAGATCTGGCGCCGTTGAACAGCGCGGCGCATCTTTCCTGAATTCAATGCGAGCCCATTCGATCTCGAAGCCGTGCCACGTAGGGTTTAGGTCGTGTTCCGGCCCAATTTTCGTGATAGCGGCCCTGGATCACGCGGAGACGACGTCGCGTTCCGCATGGAATTGTTCGCCGCGGAGCAAACTCCGAAGCCGCAGACGAGCTTTATGTACCTGGGATTTTGAGCAGCCCACCGAGCACCCAACGAGGTTTGCAATTTCGGTATGCAAGTAGCCCATTACGTCATGCAACAAGAAGAGGCGTTTGTACCCCGGGGGCAACTTCCGAATCGCCCGCATCAGGTGTAGGCGATCGACAGCTCCCAGCATCGAAATGTCGCTCGATTCAGCTTCGCCCAGATCGCTGCCATGCATCGCGGTGGGTTCTGCGCTGTCGGTAAAGCGTTCTATCGGTTTCTTTCGGCGCAGGTGCATCAGGACGGTGTTCACGGTCACGCGGTGAAGCCAGGTCGAAAAGCACGAATTGCCGCGGAAGCTGCCAATCTTGCGAAAGAGCTGCAGAAACACCTGCTGCGTAAGGTCCTCTGCTTCGGGCTTGTTCTTCACCATTCGTAGGCAGAGGCCGTACACCCGCGGACCGTAGGACTTGTAAAGGTCTTCGAAAGCCGCGGCATCGCCGTCCTGGGCCCGTCGGATCGCGTCGTGTTCTGCCAGTTGACCTTGCGGTTCTTTCGCGAATAGCGGACTCATTTCGCCTTTCCTTCTTTTAAGTAAACTTCCCAGCAATCGTCGCCTGGAAAACGGCGATGAAAGAAGAGGTAGCCTTCTTTGCCGGGGATCTTGTAGCAAACGAAGCCGAAGCTCTCTCCCGAGTTGATTGCTTCCCGGCACTTACTGCAGTAGACGACGCCTTTAATTTTCATGTGCCGCCCCTTCGACGTTTGCATGCTGCCCGGCGTGCGTCGTGCTCGCTTCGTTTTCGCGTTTAACGCCGTGGCCAGGTCGAAGCGCTGGGCCTGTGAATCCCAAGAGGGATGAGGCAGGCGAGGCCCGACGAGCCTCGCCCCGGGGTTACGATGCTTATCGGCCTTCGTCGCCGATAAAGCGTTCAGTCGCCGTCCCAATCCAGCGCCCTGCAGCACCAGCTGGCGCGGCAATGCGGATCAAGAAGAGCGGGTTATCGCACGTCGCCGGAATGCGGGAAATTTCGCCGGCGAAGTGAGCGTCTCCGTGTACATCAAGCGCAACGGCGGCGGTGTCGAGAATTGTCGGCGTGGTGCCGCCCTGGCAAACGAGCGTGCCGTTGACTTGCGTGACCGGCCCCGGAGTTCCGCTGTTATTGCTTCCGTTGAGCACCAATCCCTCGACATCGAAGAAGGTAGCTCCGGTCGCGAGATTCACTCTGACCCGCCCGCTGCGGACGGACCAAGGACCTGCTCCCGCGTGGATACCAGCCACGGGATTGTCGACACCCGGGGCGGTGACCACACCGGCGATGCCGTTCCAGCGAACATCCGACGAATCGTCGAAATGGTTCGCGAATGCGGCACCAGCACACATCAGGGACAGCAGTACAGCTACTAGCTTTTTCATCTTTCCTTGTCCTTTTCTTGAATTGAAACCGGTACCTGCTCGCGAGCCGGCCGGTTATTTTCCCAACCATCGAGGAACACACACTTGCATCGCATCGCCGAGGTTTAACGCTCAGGACATGCAATTCGGAGTCGCCGCGGACCTCGCACTCGCCCGACGCATCAAACCGCGGCGCAACGTGAGAGTGAAGCTATTGGTCCTACTTGAGATATCGGAAACGGGAGGGAAAAGACGACAACGCGCGGCTAGATTTGTGAGGTTGGTAGACTACTGTTTCCGAAGTCTTGCTTCCGCCAACGGTCGGGAAACTAGGCGCTGGAACTATTGGGGTCCGGGGTCGTTAGGGGTCCCGAAGTTGCTAATCATCCACGCGTTCGCCTCTGCATTTGAGCCCAGAATGGCAAGATGACGTCCATCAGGGGACGGAAATCCCCAGGTGAAGACGGACTGAGGCTGCTGCCACACAGCGTGGGCCTCACCGTTGAGGTCAACATGCAGCACGCTGGCGCCACCCGGCTCCCGAGTTGATACAAACATGCCCTTGGAATCGACCGACCAGTTCAGATCCATGAGATCAGGGTGGTCCTTCACCGTAATCGTTCTCGTTTGACCCCCACTCAAAGGTACCAGCCGAATCTGGTGCCCGTGTCTTTTCACGATACCGATCCACGAGCCATCCGGAGAAAGTTGCCACACGTAGTCGAATTCCATGCTGCCGCTCGTGCCTGCCTCCAGCGGAATCCGTACCAGTTCCTTCCCTGGAACGTCGAGCGGGTCAAAGGAGTTGATCACCAGCTCGTTCTTTTCCGCAGATCGTTGTCCGAATACACAAAGGTTGGCGGCCTTGTTTGTGCACCAAAACTGTACAAACTCCCTCGTGTTGAACACCAGCTGCGGAGCGCCACCCTTTAGGCCAACGCGATACAAAGCAATTTTGCGGGAGCTGATCGTCCTGCCCTCCAGAAGTATCCAAGCGCCATCCGCACTCAATCGAGCCAGATAGAAGTTCGTATCGGCAGCCTGAGCTATGGGCTGAGCGACGCTGTCCTGATCCAGCGCCTGCCGAAACATGAGCCAGTTTGCTCTTCGCTGTGAGGAATAAATCACTTCCCGAGAGTCTGGCGTCCAGGCAGAAGGAAGATTGTAGTTGTCGTCGAGCGTCAGCCGACGAGAATTGACGAGACGGTTGCCATTGTCGGCGAGGTCCCCGACAAAAACGGAAGCGTGGTCAGTGCCTCTTAGAAAAACCAACTCATTCCCATCGGCGGTCGCGCTGAAGCCGAAGACAGAAAATCCCGACCAATCTGTTAACCGGCGCGCCTTGCCGCGTGGACTTCCATTCTTTTCGTCGACTTTCAATTCCCACAGATTGTCGGATTCCGCCGCGCCGACTTCGCTATTCCGCGAATAGATAAATCGTCCCGACCTTAGCCAAGTAAATGCGCTCAAGTGATCGTCTTGGAGGATAGTCGCTCTATCGCCACCATCGAGATTACAACTCTGAACCATGACCTCTGTATGGTCACTTTTGTCACGCACATACCGGAAGGCCAGCCGGTTTCCTGTCGGCGACCAGGCGATACCGTTAAAGATGGCCTGGTTCTCAGCTGTCAGTATCTTGTGAGGAGACTGTCCGCGCGAACCCATCACCCAAATCTCACGCGCACCGATAACGCTCCGTAGTCTTTGGTAAGCAATGCTGGAACCATCCGGCGAAACCGACGCTCCCCCATACATATCTTCGATTTCGGCTATCTTCTGCGCTTCTCCTGCGGGAACCGGAATCGACCACGCCGTGGAGGGCACTCCAGGAAGGCTAACCGTGGCCAAGAATCGCGATGAATCTGGGTACCAACTCCCAAAAGCCCAAAAAGCAGTCGCCGGCTCAACGCCGGGAGGTAAAGAAACCTCTTGAGCTGCGTTCGTGGCGACAAGCTGAAGGTGAATGCCGTGCTTGTCTGCGTACCCCAAGTACTTGCCATCCGGCGAGATCGCTGCACTGAGCACCGGCGAATCCTGCGGACTGGCCGTAAGCTTTCGCTGATTGAACTGCGGCAAAGGTTCGGGGCCTCGCGGGAAGACCCGTGTAAACACCGTCGTGCCGACCAGCGCCAGCATCACCAGCAGCGCCGCCAGTACGCTGCTTCGATGGCGACGGACGAATTTACCGGTTCGATACACGATGGAGTCCGGTCGGGCAGTGATCGGTTCATATCTCAGGTACCGTTGCAGGTCCTCGGCGAGGGCCTTGATGGTGGGATAGCGCTCCTGGGGATTCTTCTTCAGCGCCTTCGAGACAATCGTGTCGAGGTCACCGCGCAACAACTGAGCCAGTTTCTCGGGCGTTGTGGCCCGCCTTTCGGCATTCGCTACGGCCTCTTCACTTACCGGCGTTGGAGCTACGATCTCTGAAGGACGCGAAGGCTCGTCGTCCAATACGGCTTTCAGCAGGCTTGCGGCTGTGTGTGGGCCCGTACCCGCCGGGTGTTGCCCCGTAAGCAGAACATACAGCAACACCGCCGAGGAATAGACATCCGTTGCAGTGGTCGCGGCTTCGCCTTTCAATTGTTCCGGGGCTGCGTATTCGGGTGTCAGCGCCCTCGCACCTTCGAGCGTGAGCGGTGACTCCCCGGCCTGCCCACCGCCGCCCAGCAGTTTGGCAATTCCAAAGTCGAGCAGCTTAACCTGGCCATCCATTCGCACCAAAATGTTCGAAGGCTTTAGATCACGATGAACGATCAGATTGTCATGTGCCTGTGCCACCGCGTGCAATGCATCGAGAAACAGCCCTATCCGCGCTCTGACGTCGAGATTGTTCTGGTCGCAGTAGCGATCAATGTGGTCGCCCTCAACGTACTCGAGTACAAGAAACGGCTGGCCGGTTAGTGACACTCCAGCGTCAATTAGTTCCGCGATGTGGGGATGTGTCAGACGGCCCAGTATTCGGCCCTCGCGTTTGAACCGCTCCTCGCCGCCCTTCCCCATGAGCGCAATATTGAGAACTTTCACCGCGACGCGCCGCTCAAATCGTCCGTCGCTTCGGTCCGCCAGCCAGACGGTGCCCATTCCCCCATGGCCGATCTCCGAAACCAAGGTGTAGGCGCCAAGAACTTGACCTGCCAGACCAGGTCCGCCGGGCAATTCCAGAGTACTCGCCTCGAGAAAACCCTCCTCGGACAGTTCGCGGTGCTCACGAAGCAATATTTCCAGCTGACAGGCCAGAGTCGGGTTCTCGCCCCGAAGGGAGGATAGCCAAGTCGAACGCTCATCGTCCTTCATCTCGAGCGCTTCGTCGAGATACGGACTAAGGGTCTGCCATTGATCGGGGCTAATTCTGGACATTTATAGCTAGACTTCCAGATCGGCCCGAATATTCCGATGCAGGTAGATCCGCGCCTTTTCCCAACTTCTCTGCACTGTGCGTTCCGAGAGGTTTCGCAGAGCGGCGATTTCAGCGAAAGTCAATCCACAGAAGAACTTCAAGTCGACAAGTTCCGCGAGCTCCGGATCCACTTTGGCCAGTTGATCCAAAGCATCACTGATCATCGAAAGTTCTTTGGCGTCAACCGAATTTTCGATGGTGTCGGTCTTGAGCGACGTGATCTCAAACTCGCTGCCGCGTTTGATCGCACTCCGGCTTCGCGCGTGATCGATGATCAGACCCCGCATGACGCGTGCAGCATATCCCATGAATCGCGCTTTATCGGGAAACGAGGGTCCGTCCCGTTTTGCGATGTCGATGTAGGCCTCATGCAGGAGCGTGGTCACACTCAAGCTTGCTGGAGCGCCTCGTCGCGCCAGTTCTCGTCTTGCCAGTTGATGGAGTTCGGAATACAGAGTGCTAAAAAGAGTGGTAGCGGCTGCACTGTCGCCGCTTTCCGCTGCGCCGATGAGTGAGGAAATTGTCTGCCCCACGCGGCACGCTCCCGCCGGCGAATCGCCCTGTCTTAGTTTCAGTGTCGCACATTTGGCAGCGGCAGCCAAAGTATTCAGCTCGTCCACAGCAGCGAGAAACATGTTCATTCCTGTCCTTCGGATTTAAGAAGGTGAGTCCTTCATTTGAGTTCCCTACACGCCGAAGCGTTACATGGGCAAGAACCGCGGCCTTTGCCTTCCGATATACTGCTCACTGGCTTCACGCACTACGTAAGCGAGAGCCCTTTCTTTTGTCGGCGCTGTCTTCGAGCATCTACCTTCCAGAATGGGCACGAACCGTAGCATCTGCAGTGGCGGAGAGTTCCTGAGGAATTCGATCGGGACGACTCAAGTGGAGCATCACCACGCTGCACTCGTGTCGCTTTGGAATTAAATTGTCGGCTCGCGCATCCTGCCGCGAAATTTGAACTGAAGCCGACTCCTCGGCTCTTAATGCTGCCTTTCGCGGCCTCGCGATCTACACAAATCCAATGAAGTGAATGAGAAAGCTGGTAGGGGCGGTGGGGATCGAATTTATCAAGGCGCGGAATCTAAAGGAACTCCGCGGAACGAGTTGTAGTCGTAAGTCGTTTGTTGTCTTGGGTCGGAATTGTATTTGCCCCCGGATTGCCCCCGCGTTTTCGATCTGAATTTCACGCGGTTTTTCTTTCCGGCAAAACCATTCGCACAACCTTGCTATTCGCTTCCCGCAGCGCTGGTGACACTGTGTGCGTGTAGATGTTCATGGTCGTTCGAATGTCCGAATGCCTCAGCAATTCCTGCTGTACTTTCATGTCGGTCCCGTAGGCATGCAAGAGAGTCGAGTACGTGTGACGAAACGTGTGCCAACCAACGCGACCGATCCCGGCCTTTTCCGCCGCAGGCCGCAGGTGATACCGCACAAGTTTGTGCGCCCACCATGGCTTGCCTGTGAAAGGGCTGACAAAGACCCAACCGGTTCTCAACAAGGCATCGGACATTTTCTCCCGATGCCGTTGCAGAATGTCCGCAAGATTCGCGTCCAGCGGCAACCACTTTTCGGAGCCTTCGGTCTTTACATCTTCTACTCTGCCGTAGACCCAAGAACGCTGGATTCTTACTCGCAAACCTTTCCAGTCGAAGTCTTCCCAACGTAACCCAAGCATTTCACTTGCTCGAAGCCCAAGACAAACCACCACGACAGACATTGTTCGTGTATCCCCGTCGAGCTGCGACCAGAGACTCTGAAATTCCTCAACCGCCAAAGCGCGAGGTTGCCGAACACGCTTGGTGAGCCCTTTGAGCTTTAGCAGGCTCATTGGATTGCGGTTGTATTCCATGAGTTCCCAGCGCATCGCCCACTCGAACAGAATGTGCATGACGCTTCGTACGTGCCCCTTGCTCTTTGGCGCGAGTTTCAAGCCCTTGATCCATATTTCGACAGCCAATGGTTTGACATTCGAAAGAGGCACTGCCTCCCATCGTGGATTGATGTGATTCAGAATCCATGAACGGTAACGATCGGCAGTTCCTTTTCGCTCAGGCAACGCTTCTTTGAGGAAGCGATTGACGAGCCCACCAAATGTCACAAGGTCAGCTTGTACGGGGTTTCCGACAGCCAATCGAATACCTTCGGCGGCCTTCCAAGCCTCGGACTTCGTCGGGTACCGCGTTACATCTCCAACTACAACCGCAGGCTTGCTGGCTTTGTTGCCGATGGCATCCGCATGGTATCGCCAAACCCAAACCTCAGGACCTCGCTTTCTCTTTCGTTTCTCCAACCAACCGAACTGATGCCGTGCTCGCTTGAACATAACCATTGCTCCTGTTCTAGCGGCACGAGTGACGTGACGAATGTAACTCTGTTCTCATCCAGCAGTCCAGTTCAGATACGTAGAAATACCAGCGCCCAAACCGAAAGTGACCTGGCAGTTCGCCACTCCGCGCCATGCGCTTCACTGTCTTGGGATGAACGCGGACAAACTGGGCAGCTTCCTCGCAAGTTAGCGGACGCTCAACAGCACTACTTCCTTCGTGCGCGATGGACTCACGTGCGACGCCATCCGTTTTCGACGCTCCCCCTGTGGCCGCGTGGGGTAACGCGGCATCGTTCGTACTTTCGGTTTGCGCTGATAGGGCAGTTGCCGGAGAAGCATGCAGCTCTGAGTCTGCTGCGACGTGCTCGAAGATCACCGAATCCGACGATTCTCGGCGCGGGAGCGCCCCCACTTTTGACTGCCGTCCTCTTGTTTGCCCTGACCGTGCCGCATGGCGCACATGTGCGCCCCATCTTTTTTGCAGCAGGCCGGCAAGTCGGAAGAGGAAGAGGCTGTCGTTAGCGCGGAGAAGGCAGGCACTCCGCCAAGCAGGACGACTAGAAGAATTGCAGCCAAACGGCGCATTGCAACTATGAGACTACAGGAACCTCTTGAAGTCGGCAACGGTCACGAAGATCGGCCACCGACGCGAATTCGGCGCGAAAGCGGTTTCCAAACCGCCGCCGGCGTCGCCGAAGTCGGAACTAACAGAAGCACCTTCGTCGTTATTTCGCTATGGGGAAAATTCGGGGGGACCAGATGCATTCTGTTAATTGACAAGCCATAGCTTTACAACATGCAATCGAACTACAAGCTATAGCTTCATTCTTGCCGTTTTTCGAGAGAGAAGATGCCAGAGTTTAGCCGACGCATGACATACACGCGGCCCACTACGGCCTCTGAGACTTGGATTTGCGGGTGGGCTTGATGAAGACGTCCGTAGAAAGCTTGAAGCGGGAACTGAGTTTGCGAATTTGGTCCAGAGTGAGCTTGCGGTCACCGGAAAGAAACATGGATACCGCACTCTCCGAACCAAATTCAGGGATTAAGTCGCGCTGCGTCAGACTCTGGTGTTCCAGAAGAAAGCGCACGACGGAAATCGGGTCGGCGGAAGGAATCGGATAGTTTGTCTCTTCATAACGTTCAATCAGAAGTGTAAGAAGTTCGATGGCGTCCTGCTCGGAACGAGAAGGACGAGCGAGAGAAGTCAGCCAAAAGAGAACTTCAGTGTAAGCCGCGAGTTCGGCGTCATTGTGAATGACGTGAGGAGCGCCTTTCGCGATCATTTTAGCTGGGTCAGCCAAAACGGTAGTCATTTTGCACCAAATTCCTTGTCCCAATTTGCGGGATTGTCGTATTCCTTGTGCGTCAAAAACGAGCGAATGTAAACGTGCCCTTGCGTGCGCTTCTGAGCCGTTGTCTTCGCGTAGTGAATCACTGTAATCAGCCGGTATCGGTTCTTCCGAATGTTAAAAATCACATAACCCCGGACGTTGTCCGCATCTTTGAAAGTGCCACGAACTTCCGGAAAATTGTGCCAGCAAACGGCTTTCACGATCGTAGCCCAGGTCTTTATTTCGTTCGCCGCATCTGGATAATCCTCGCTTGCTTGACTCAGATGCTTCAGCGTGACGATATGCACGACGCCAAGCGTACTTCACAATCCGTTAAGTTGTCAAGGGCAAATGGAACGGCGGACGGAAGGCCAGTCAGGCATCAAGTATTCTGCCTTGGGCCGAGGCCGGGGAAAAATCGTATCAGCGCGATCGACTAGCCTTTATTTTGCAGATCTCCCTGATGTAATAGGACGAAATCATTTCACCGATATCGGGCAGCGGTGTATCTTCGAAACGAAGATTCGAAGAGATACGAGGAGAGGCAATACGAGGCCTAACTAGAATTCGGCTATGCAAAAAATAGGATTGGTTTTAGGCTCGGCATTGATTATTGTCGCGGGTCCCACTGCCCTGTTTTCTCAAGCCATCAAGCAGTGGTCGCACGACGTCAAGAATGGCGAGCGACTGTACAAATCGGGATGTATCGCGTGCCATGGCGCTAGGGGCACGGGCGCACCGGAGACGTTGACCGAGTTCAAGCGTCCCGATACGTTTCCGGATTTTACCCGCTGCGATCAGGCGACGCCGGAGCCCAACTCGGCATGGAAAGACGTAATTGTCCATGGCGGGCCCTCGCGAGGCTTCTCGGAAATCATGCCCGCTTTCGGCGAACTGCTCACGTCGGATCAGATCGATGACCTGATCGCCTACCTGCGGACTTTCTGTGGCAACCCACATTGGGCCCGTGGCGAACTCAACCTGCCACGTGCCCTGGTAACGGAAAAGGCGTTTCCTGAAGATGAGGAAGTTATCTCCACCGCGATAAACACTCACGGCGCTCCCGGATTCACGACCGACATCATTCACGAACAGCGCTTCGGCGTACACAACCAGATTGAGGTGGATGTTCCACTGCAATTCCAGGACGAGAACCATACGTGGTACGGCGGCGTCGGTGACGCGACGCTAGGCGTTAAACGCGAGATGTGGTCCAGCCTGCGCACCGGCTCGATCCTGAGTCTGTTCGGCGGCGTCATTGTACCCAGCGGCAACAAGCAGCGCGGCTTCGGCACGGGCACCACAACGTTCGAGATGTTCGCCGCGTACGACCAGCTGTTCCCCACCAATACTTTTGTGCAGTTCCAAGTGGGAGCTGAACTACCGCGGCATACCGACATCGCGCCACAAACGCTCTACTGGCGCACGGCAATAGGACAGAGCATCGCCGCCAATCATGGCTTGGGACGGTTGTGGACGCCGATGGTGGAGTTCGTCGCGACTCGGGACCTTGTCGACCAGGCAAGGACCAGTTGGGATGTCATACCGGAGATGCAAGTCACCATCAGCCGTAGGCAACACATCCGGGCGAACATCGGTTTTAGTAAGCCATTCACCAACATCGCCGGTCGGCCGAGCCAAGTCGTGTTCTACCTGCTTTGGGACTGGGCCGACGGAAAGTTGACGAAGGGATGGTAATGCCGAAGCCTCCCTTCAGGAGTTCCATCGCGATTCTGGCATTGCTATTTGCTGCTTTCCCCGTTTTTACGCGCGGCGGCGATGACCATTCGTCGTCCATGCCGCTGTTTCAGACCTCAGACCGCTGCGTTGCCTGCCACAACGGAATGAAAACGAAAACAGGCGAGGACTTCTCCATCGGCGTTGAGTGGCGTGCCAGCATAATGGCCAACTCTTCGCGCGATCCCTACTGGCAGGCCAGCGTGCGGCGAGAGACGATCGACCATCCAAGCGCGAGCACGGACATTCAGGACGAATGTTCGCGCTGTCATATGCCGATGGCGTACTACGAATCGCACGCGCGTGGAAGAAAACAGGAGGTTTTTTCTCATCTTAAGTTCAATCCCGACGAGCGAGACGATGCTGAGGCCGCGGACGGCGTTTCCTGCTCGGTATGTCACCAGATCTCCGAAAAGAACCTCGGTACGCGGGCCAGTTTCGTCGGAAACTTTGTGATCGATCCGCCGGAGACCCGAAAGCAACGCGTCGAGCACGGACCATTCCCGATCGATAACGGCCACCAGCGCGTGATGCAGAGTTCTACCGGAGGCTTCCTTCCTCGTCAGGGCGCGCAAATTCGCGATTCGGCTCTCTGCGCAACGTGTCACACGCTGTACACAGTTGCGTTGGACAAAGACGGAAAAGCCATCGGCGAACTACCAGAACAGATGCCCTACCAGGAGTGGCAGCACAGCACTTACCGGGAAAAGGACAGCTGCCAGTCCTGTCATATGCGCGAGGTGCGAGGCGACACTCCCGTAACTTCTCTATTCGGAGCGCCTCGGCCGGGTGCGAGACACCATTCTTTTGTCGGGGCAAACTTCTTCATGGAGCGCGTGCTCAACAAATATCGCGAGGATCTCAGCGTGACGGCGCTCCCCGACGAACTCAATTCAGCCGCTGAACAGACCGTGAGTTTCTTGCAGTCGCAGAGTGCTCACGTGAGCATTCGCAAAGTGGAGGTGGGCGATGGACAGCTCCACGTCGATGTGTTCGTGGAGAACCTTACGGGACACAAGCTGCCTACGGCCTATCCTTCACGCCGTGCATGGCTACACGTGATGATCCACGATCGGAACGGGCGGGCCGTGTTCGAGTCCGGCGCACTAAATCCAGATGGTTCCATCCAGGGAAATGTCAATGATGCAGATCCTTCTCGCTTTGCGCCGCATTTTCGCGAGATCACGAGTAGCGACCAAGTACAGATCTACGAGCCGATTCTGAAGGACTCGGAAGGGCATGTCACCACTGGTTTGCTGACCGCTATTGGCTACCTCAAGGACAATCGCTTGCTGCCTCTCGGCTTCGACAAAAATACCGCTGACAAAGATATCGCGGTGGTGGGTGATGCCGCCGAGGATCCAAACTTCACGGATTCCGGTAGCCTGGTTCGATATTCGCCGCCTGTCGATCCATCCGCGGGCCCCTTCCACATTGAGGCCGAACTCTGGTACGAGCCGATCGGGTACCGCTGGGCCCACAATCTTGTCCCATACCATGCAGATGAACCGCAACGTTGGGTGAGTTACTACGATTCGCTGGCCCCAGGAGTTGCTCTGATCTTAGCGAGAACGGAGCTCACGAAATAGGACGAGTAAGCCGCAACTACCAGTTGCCACTCCCAGCGAAACGGCACGGAGCACGGGATGGCCAAGCTAAATAAATATCAGCGGTCTACGGATACGTTTGGAGCCTCAGCCACCGGCGCTTCGCCGTTTTTGATTACCCACGCCGACCGGAACGGTTGCCTTGATCATTTAATATAGCTATGCGGGTTGTCAAACGCCCTGACGTGTAGTTTCCTCTCATGCCTCCGAAGCTGCAAAGCCTTCCTAGCTGAAGACGGACAGGCTCTGCCTTATTCTCATTAAGGTACGGCACCAAGGTACGGCGTCGCCGAATCGGTACTAACAGAAGCACTTTCGTCGTTATTTCGCTATGGGAAAATTCGGGGGACTCTGCGCATGCAGAGCCACATTTTGGTACTGCCAGCCACTACTAAATTTTCGAACAAGTCTTTTGTTTTCAAGTAAAGTGTTAGAGAGAAAGGGCTTCCGAAAGTAGCCGTGACTGGCTTGGGCGCAGGAGGCCTATTACAGATTGCGGGACGGCCGCTCAACCATCGGCACTTACCATAACCGGACTTCTGGCTCATCTAATTCCGCGCGGCCGAGATTCCAAGCAGCCCGCAATATGGGCGGGATTCGGGGAGCGAGATCGTCGCCTTCCAGCAAGGTCTCGGAAACCCACGTATTACTGCCAACGCGTGAGGAAGAATACCTTGTTGGCTATAACCGGGAACTGGATCACTCACCGAGTTCTGGTGCCGACTTCGCTCTCAGACCATCGCGCCATCGACGAAACTCCGATACCTGCTGCAGACCCTCAAAGTGAGTCATCTCTTGCGTTGCCTTTCTTGATTGTCTGAGTGCTGCCAGTGGGTGCTGTAACCAGATAAACGGACCGGTCAGGAACCGCCGCGAGTCCAGCACTCTCGACAGGATGGGAAATGTCGACAGGTCAGGAATTTCCTCAGATTGTATCGCGCGCATCGTGTTATAGGTCAGAACTGTGCCCACCGCCATCTGAAGCTCATCATTCTTCAATCGTCGTGAGATTTCCCCGAAGTGAGTATCCAGAGAAGCTATGGGTTTTAGGGATGCAATGATCTTGCGAGAGTTGGATTTCGCATGTCCAGATTCCGTCGAAGTTTCTCCCTCTCTGCTCATCCATTCCTTGGCCTGGTTCACCAGAACGTAGACGGCAGCAAGCTCATACTCGAGTCTGTCCAGCGCATACCAGGAAGTGCTTTCACGGGAGAAGTGGTCTGATATGGCCTTGAGTATCCAGCCAGCGACTGCACCGGCTATGGCTAGTAGCAGCTTGTCCTTGTCCATTATTTCCCTCCTGTGAATACCGACCTGTAGCCACCCTTATGAATTTGCCCAGCCGAGTTTACACTCCGGGCTCTCCGTCTGAATGCAGATTTGAACACAGTTCCTAGTTCGTTTGCCCTTAGGAAGTTGGCCACAAACGGGGTTCTCGGAAAAGTTGATTGAACTTTGAAATCGACGCGTCCGGTTGTCACCCGTGCCGCCAAAAAGAAATACGGAACCGGATCATCGGCCTAATCTGCCCCTTTTTGCCCCCGCGTGTTTTTATTAAGTGTCCATCCATCAGGAAGATGGATGGTAGGGGCGGTGGGGATCGAACCCACGACCAACGGCTTAAAAGGCCGCTGCTCTACCACTGAGCTACGCCCCTGAAGCGGTCTCACCAGTTTACCGGAAAAACTCGCGCCGCACATTCGGGCACGTCTTTGCGCACCGGCCCCCTTAACCCCGGCAACTACATTGCCGGCCTCACACCTCGACCCATCTTTCCCTTGTGTGTTCTCCGCCGGCCCGATAACGTAAAACGGTCGCGCGCTCCGCGTTGCCGTGTTGCGCCGGAGCGATGCCCGCCCCGATGACTCCCATCGCGCGCAAAACTCTCGCCTTCGCGGCCTTTGTCCTCGTCTGCCTGGCCGTCGCGTGGCCCTACGTTCGAGCCTTGGTGCAACTCGCCCTCGCCGAAGACAGCTACTCGCACATCCTGCTCATCCCGCTCGTAAGTGCCGCCCTGGTGTGGATGCAGCCCGGCTGGGCAAGCAAGCTCTCCCTCAGAAGCAGCCCGCGCGCCGCCGCGACCGTGCTTGCCTCGAGTGCACTGCTACTTGCCCTCGCTCCGCGCCTCGGCCGTCTCCTGCCCGGCGATAGCCCGCTTCCCTTTGCCATCCTCGGCCTGGTCGGGACTATCTGGGCCGGCTTCTTGTTTTTCTTCGGCGCCGCGGCCTTTCGCGCGCTTCAGTTCCCCCTGGTCTTCCTGGTGCTTGCCGTTCCGCCACCGGCGTTCGTCATCGACGGATTCGTGGAGTTTCTCCGCAACGGCTCCGCAACCGTCACACACATCCTCTTTCGCCTCACCGGTACGCCCGTCTTCCGCACCGGGTACATCTTCGTCGTTCCCGGCGCCTCCATCGACATCGCCCCCGAATGCAGCGGCATCCGCTCCGCCCTGGCCATGCTGGTTACCTGCCTGATCGCCGGCCATCTGTTTCTGCGCAACTGGTGGGCGCGCATCACCCTGCTGGTGCTGACCGTGCCCATGCTCGTCATCAAAAACGGCATCCGCATCGTCACGCTAACCCTCCTGGCGACTCATGTGGACCCCAGTTTCCTCACCGGCAAGCTCCACCAGCGCGGCGGCTTCGTTTTCTTTCTCATCGGCCTGCTGATTCTTTGGCCATTCCTGCTTTGGCTGCAAAAGGTTGAGAGGCGGTCCGGCACCCCACCCATTTCTGCCGCTTCCGCCTGAATCAAAACCGATCCCCCAAAAGACAGCGAAGCAGGCTGGGACAGTTCTCCCCCTGATGACTGTATGCTTCTGCACATTTCCGCCGGCCATATCCCATATGTGCAATTGTTTGCACATAATGCCGCCGCCTCGGTATTTCTCCCCCTCGCTTCTCCGTCTAAGTCCCTATGCGTCAGCACGTTAGCCGTTCAGCAGGCTTGGAATGCTGGGTGCTCCTATCTGGAACAAGGACATTGCCGCACTCATGAACTTTGCTGCTCGTATCGTTTGTCTGGCCTCGGCTCTCTTGCTCTGTGCCGCCGGCGCCTTCGCCCAAACCACCGTCACCACGAATGGCACGGACGGCAACTGGAGCAGCCCGGGAACCTGGACGGGCGGCGTCGTGCCCAACAATGGCGGCGGCAACTCGTACAACGCTCAGATCCTCAATACCCCAATTGCCGTCACTGTCACTCTCGACACCAACATCACCGTGAACGCCCTTACGCTGCAGAGTGACACGCAACTCGCCACCGTTTCAGGGGCCGCGCTTAGTCTTTCGTCGCTCGACAACTCCGGCGACATCGAGTTCGTCAACGGCAACACGCTCGCCGTGGGCGGACCGACCATGATCAGCGCGACGGGCACTCTCAGCCTCGCCGCCGGCTCCACCGGCCAGTTCGCGGGCGACATCACAAACGGCGGCAACTTCTTCACCGGCCTGGGCGGCTTCGGGAACAACGTAGTCAACATCATCGGCAACGTCACCAGCAGCGGCAACATCACCATGTTTGCCACGGGCGACACGATGAGTCTCTCCGGCACGCTGAATAACAGCGGCTCCTTCAACGTTTTCGGCCCGGGCGCCGTCGCCAACATCGCCGCCCTGAACAATACCGGCAGCCTGACGATCAGCGTCAATTCCGGCGGGACCATCAACATTACAGGCGGCGGCCTGGGCGTTACGGACGTCGTCGCCGGCTCGACCATCGACGTCGGCGGCACCTTCAATCTCATCAGCGGCCAGACGACCACCAGCGCCCTGGCCAATCTGACCAGCGTCGAAGGCAACCTGATCCTCCGCAACGGCCAGACCACTTCCGTCACGCCCAACGGCACCGATACGCTCACCTTTGCCACGGGCTCCATGGTGGACGTCTCCAACGACAGCACGCTCCAGGTGAACGGAAACCTGACCAACAACGGGAGCGTCCGCCTGGGCTTTTACGGCGGCACGGCCGACGTCCTGAACGTCACTGGAACGCTCACGAACAGCGGCTCGATTCAGATGCTCGACGGTATCGGCGACCCCATCATGGCCGGCGAGCTGAACAACACCGGGCACCTGACCATCGGCGCGGGCGACGAATTCATCATCACGGCCGGCCAGGGCGTCACGGACATCGCTGCCGGCTCCTCGATTGACGTGGTGGGCGAGCTGCTCTTCCAGCCCGGCGGCATGGGGCCGGCGACCAGCGGCTTCGCCAACCTCACTACTGTCGAAGGCGCTTTGACGCTGGAGAACGGCAAGACCATTGCCATCACGCCGACCACCGGCACGCTCTCCATCGCGTCCACCGGCAACTTCACCATCGGCGGCACCGGTACCGTGGTCAACCTCACCGGCCACGTCTCCAACATGGGCACACTCGTCGTCGGAGACGGCAACAACACCCTGACCGTCAGCGGAAACGTGATCAACAGCAGCGGCAGCGTACTGGTCGGCATGGCCAGCACGCTCGGCGTCACCGGCGCGTATCAGCAGACCGGCGCCGGCGCCATGACGAATATCGTGGGAAATCTCAGCGCGGCTTCGTTCTCTCAGTCCGCCGGCACCACCATCGTGCAGTCCGGCGCGACGCTTACCGCGCCTACCGTCCAGGTCACCGGCGGCAGTTTCCAGGGTGGCGGCACCATCCTCGGCGACCTCACCCTCACCGCCGGCACGCTCCTCCCCGGCACACCGGACGCCACCGACGTTATGACCCTCAGCGGCAACTATATCCAGGGCCCTGGCGGCACCATGGTGATCGACATCAGCGGCGACCCCGCTGGCCCAAACAGCGTCTTCAACATTTCCGGACTCGCCTCCTTGAGCGGCGCTCTCGATTTCACCGTGCTCGATGGCTTCACTCCGTCCATCGGCGATGCCTTCACCTTCCTGACTTTCGGCTCGCTCTCCGGCGACTTCTCCAGCATCGTCTTCACCAACTGGACCTGCCCGGTCGGCGCCATTTGCCAGGACGTGCTGGCCGAGAATGCCGACGGCTCCGGCTCCCTGACTCTCGAAATCACCCAGGCCCCTCCGGTGAACACGCCGGAGCCGACCAGCGTGTTTCTTGTCACCTCCGGCCTCACAGCCTGCTTCATCGGCCGCCGCCGCAAGCGCGCCTGAGCTTTCTCGCCCTCGCACCCTCACTCCACGGCATCTACGCACAACCTGGCGCCTTGCTCGGTGTTCTTTCAGTAGTACGCTCGATCTTTGTCCTACCAGCTGGCCTGCGAGCTCTCCGACAAGATCGCCGCCATCTCTCCCGTCGAGGGCTCTCAGAACGCCGCGTGCAAACCCGCCGCGCCCGTCTCGATTATTGTCTTCCACGGCACGGCCGACCGTCTCGTGCCCTGTGAGGGAAGGCTCAACGCCTTATCAGCTCGGATCGAAACGCGAAGACATCCCGGTGAAGACTACCGTGGCTTTCTGGGTCAGGCAGGACGGATGCGCCCCCAACGCCCAAGCATGAACCGGACCATGAGGCTCGCGTGGAAGTCTATTCAGGCTGCCGGAACGGCTCAGGGTGCAGCTCTACACCATCGAGGGAGGGCGTCACATGTGGCCGGGCATCGGGCTCAGCGGCAACCACGTCGTCGCCACCACCTGATGTGGGCGTTCTTCGCGCAGCACCCGAAGCAGCCCGGCTGAACCGCCTACACCGCCGGCGCTTCGCCCCTTTGCCTCCATTCGTGGTCGTGGCGCAGCTTGCCCTTGTGCTTCTTCAGCTGGCTCTGCAGTTCCGCAAACGCCACACGCACGGTCGAATGCGCGTCCTTCGCGGTATTGATGGCGTGCAGCGTTGCCGTGGGCAGCACCAGATTCAGCGACAACACGTACTCCTTCTTCTTCGGGTGCAGCTCAATCGCCGCGTGGCACTGCACCAGGTCGGGATTGTACGACGCCAGCAGCTTCTCCATCTTTCCGCAGTAGCGCGTAACCAGTTGCGCGAATCCGTTGTGCGCCGGAAGTCCTCTGTAGCTCAGGCTGATTTTCATGGTCGCACCCTGACTGGAAGGGCCGGGATCTGAGGCCGAACGTTGAAGCGGGGCCGCGAATGCCTCTGGGCACTCATCAGCAATTTCAGGCTAGCACCCCGCTGCAGGGAAAGCAATCAACCACCGGTACTACGGCAGGCGGGCCTATGCGGCCCTGTCGGCTACTTCTTGAAGAGATTGTCGAAGGCGCGCCGCGCGGAATCCGTCGAAAGGCCCGCGCCAGTCGCAATCACAGGGCTGGGCGCAGGCATCGCCGGAGACGTGTCCTTCTCCACCGTCGTGCGGAACGCAAAGTACGCGCAGTCGTTCTTCACATCCTTCCGCGGAATGCGCTCCGGAATCGGCTCCGTACACTCGAATTGCGCGCCCGTATCGAAATGCAGGCACTGTTTGCAGCAGTGAAGCTCGAATTGGCAGCGGGGGCATTTACCGGCGGGGTCGAAACCGGGCGGGAGGACGGCGCCGCAGTTCGCGCATCGGGCGCGCGTCACGCGCCCCACCATGCGCGGCGTCCGCGGCCCGATGTGCTCTTGCCGCGGAGGCCCGCTTGGCGCGGGCGGCCGGTCCTTCCTGTCATGTTTTTCGGGCTTGCCGGTGTCCTGGTAGCCCCTCTGCTTATACTTCCGCTCGGACATGAGACCTCCGGAGGGGGAAATCCATCATACCCTGAAACGTCCCTGCTGAAAGCACGCCCCTGCCAATCTGTTGAAATCCTGGGCTACGCCGACCACCGCCGCGAGAGACCTTCCGCGGGCAGGTCGTCGCGCAACAACCTCCGCGGCCGCCCGCTGGCTTCGAGAATCGCCTCCGCCGCAAGGTAGCCGCTCCGTACGGCTCCTTCCATCGTCGCCGGCCAGCCCGTCGCCGTCCAATCGCCCGCGAGAAACAGGTTGGCCAGCGGGCTCCGCGCCCCTGGGCGCACCCGATCGCATCCCGGCACTGGAGAGAACGTCGCCGCCACTTCCTTCACTACCGTCGCCTTCAACAGTTGCGCATCGCGGGCCGCCGGCAGCGATTCCTGCACCTCGCGCCAGCACCAGTCCACGATTTCCTGTCGCGATTTCCCCACCAGCCCGTACGACGCGCTGATCACCAATTGCAGATACTGGCCGCCCGGTGCGGCCTGTTTCGCGCTGCCCTTCGTTCCGGCAGCCCCGCCGTACAGCCGCGTCTTGTTGAAGATCCATTGCGTCGTGCGATCCAGCAGCGCGATACACGCATCCTGCGTCACTTCGCGATCCAGCCACAGATGTACGCCGGTAATCGGCGACGTCCGCAGTTCCCTCAGGTCCGCGAACACCTTCTGCGCCGCCGTTTCCGCCGGCAAGAGCGCCAGTAGCGCGTCGTGCGGCACCGCCGACACATACAGGTCCGCGCGAATCTCTTCGCCGTCGTCCAGCACGGCCGCCGCCACCGCGCCGGACTCGATGCGCAACGATCGCACCGTCGTTCGCGGCCATACCTTACCCCCGCGCCGCTCAATCGCTTCGCGGCAGCCCCCGTACAATTCTCCCAGCGGCACCGACGGAATCCCCACCTCGAAACCGCGCCGGTTCTTCAAGAACGCCTTCCAGAACACGTCCACGCCATACTGCGCGCCCGCGCGATCCAGCTCTTCATCCAGCGCGCTCACCAGCACGCTGCGCCAGACCCGTTCGATCGCCGCATCCGTCTGCCCTTCCCCCCGCAACCACTCCAGCATGGTCGCGCCACGGTGCCCGTTCCCGGCCGCGCCTCCACGCCGCGCTATGCTCAGCATGGCCCGCCCAATTCCGCTTTTGTCTTTCCACGAAAGGAACGGCAACATCAGGAACGACGGCGCAAGGTGCAGCGGCGGCGGCAGCGGCGCCGCGGCCAGCACAGCGCGCCGCCCTTCCCGGTCCAGAAAAACCACTTCGTCGTAATAGCGTATTTTCCCGGCCGCCCCTGCCCGTTCATAGAAGTCCGCCAGGTTCGTGCAGCACGCCATGGTCACGTGCTGGCAGTTGTCCACGTGCTCCCCGTCCGGAAGCACGTACGACGCGGCGCGCCCCCCCAGGTGCGGCTTCCGCTCGACCAGTTCGACCCGGAAGCCGGCTTCAGCGAGAGCCAGAGCCGACGACAGCCCGGCCAGGCCCCCGCCCAGGATCAGAATGTGTTTCGAATCCATTCTCCTCCGACCACAGGCCGAATCGCGCGCGCACCAGCACCCACGTCTTCTCCACCGCGCTCAGGCCCACACGGGCGCTCACCACGTCGTAGTCCCGCGCCTCCATTTTCTTCAGCAGGCCGCCGTAGATTCGCGCCAGGGCCCACAGCGCCGCCCGGCTGTCCGCTCCCACCAGCCGCAGCAGCGCCGCGCCCTCTTCGTAGAATCCCCGCGCGCGTTCTGCCTGAAAGCGAAACAGGTCGCGTGTGGCGCGCGACGGCGGCGCCGCCGGCAAATCCTCTCGGCGGCACGCGAACCGCTCCAGGTCCTCCTGCGGCAGGTACACGCGTCCAAGCGCGTAATCCTGCGCCACGTCCCGCAGGATATTCGTTAGTTGAAACGCCAGCCCCAGCCGGTCCGCCAGCTCCAGCGCGCGCGCATCCTCGAACCCGAACACGTGCACGCAGCACTGCCCGACTATCCCCGCCACGCGGTGGCAATACACCCGCAGGTCGTCAAACGTCTGGTAAGCGGCCTCTTGCAGGTCCATCTCCGCGCCCGCGATCAATTCGTCCAGATAGCTCCGCGGGATGCGGTACTTCGCGATTGTGTCCGCCAGCGCCGGCAGGAACACAGGCCCGGCGTCCGTCTTCCCCGAAGCGGCGCGGTCCACGGCCGCGCGCGCCAGCGCCATCCCGCGGCTTTTCGCCGCCACGGAATCGCCCGGATCGTCGCTGATGTCGTCCACCCAGCGCATGAACGCGTAGAGAGCGCACAGCGCCCGGTGTTTCTCCGCGGGAAGCAGCCGGAATCCGTAGTAGAAGTTGCGCGCCTGGGCCTTCGCCACGCGCATGCAGTTCGCGTAGGACTCCGCGAGGCTGACGACTTCAGGCATGCTTGCCGTCCGCGGCTTCCGCAGACCGGATGCCCGCGTCCTCCGCAGGCGGTCCCGTCGCGCCCGTATCGCGCCGCATGGGCTCAAACAGCCGCGACAACAGCGCGCGTCCCAGCAGCCGCGCCTGCGTTCTGCGCGAAATCTCCGGTCTTCGCTCGATGGTGTTGTAGCCAATGGCCTCGATCGCATCCAGCACGGCCAGCCCGCCCCGGCTGAACATGTCGATATCGATCCGCAGCGGCCCCGCTACTCGCCCCACCAGTCCGCGCCCCCGCGCAAACAGCGTTCGCGTGTACTCCACCAGCTCCTTCATCATCCGCGCGTAACGCTGGTCGAAGCGCCGCGCTTGCAAGTCCTCCGCTGACAGCCCGTGCGCCTTCAGGTGGTCCAGCGGAATGTAGATACGCCCCTTGTCCAGGTCGCGCGCCACGTCCTGCCAGAAGTTCGCAAGCTGCAGCGCCGTGCAGGTCCAGTCCGAATACTCCTGCCGCCCCGGGTCGCGGTACCCGCACACGTACAGCACGATGCGCCCCACGGGATTCGCCGAGTATACGCAGTAGTCCAGCACCGCCGCCCAGTCCGCGTGCCTCTTGACGGTCTGGTCGCGCCGGAAGGCCAGCAACAGGTCGGCAAACGGCTTCTGCGGGATGTCGTGCTGGCGCACCGTCTCCGCCAGCGCGATGAGCACCGGATGGGTGGCTTTGCCCGCGTAACACAGGTTCAGCTCTTGCTCCCACTCATCCAGCAGCCGCAGCGCCCGCCCCGCGTCAGCAATCTCGTCGCCTAGGTCGTCCGCCCAGCGGCAATACGCGTAAACGTTGTAAAAACTCTGCGACAGGCCTTTCGGCAGCATCCACGACACCACGTTGAAGTTCTCGTAGTGGCCCGTGGCTAGCCCCCGCGTGTACGCCTGCGCTTCCTCCACCGAGCAGCCCGCTCGCGGCAATCCCTTCGCGACTTCAAATCCTGCTGGAGTTTCCATTGCCCCGCCCCGTCTCTACTACGGAATCACGGCCGTCTTCAATTCTCCGTTGCGCGCCTTCATTTCCTCGAAAATCGTCGGCAGTTCCTCCAGCGGCCGTTCCGCCGTGATGAATTGGCCCGTCTCCACTTCTCCGCTGGCGATCGACGCGAGCGCCTCGCGCATGTGCCGTGGCGTGTGGTGAAACGTCGAACGGATCGTGATCTCCGAGTAGTGCAATTCACTCGGATCCATGCGCACTTCTGTACCCTTCGAGCATCCTCCGAACAGGTTCACTGAGCCGCCCCGCCGCACCATCCCCAGCGCCCACTCCCATGTCGTCGGCTGGCCCACCGCCTCCACCACCGCGTCCGCTCCGCGCTTTCCCTGGGTCAGCCGCCGCACGGCCTCCACCGGTTCGAGCGTCTCGGTCACGTCGATGGTTTCCTCCGCGCCCAGGCGCCGCGCGTTCTCCGTCTGGCCGTGCCGCTTGCCCAGCGCGATTACCCGGGCCCCTCGCCGCGAAAGCACCCTCACGAACTTCAGCCCGATAGCCCCGCAGCCGATTACTGCGACGGTCGCGCCCGCCGGCACGCGCATCTCCTCCACACCCCGCAACACGCACGCCAGAGGCTCGGCCATGGCCGCATCCCGAAAACTTACGTGGTCCGGAATCGTCAGCAGGTTCCGCTCCACGATCCGGCCCGGCACGCGCATGTACTCCGCGTACGCCCCGTTGTTGAACAGCAGATCGGCGCACAGATTCGGCTGGCCTGCGTTGCAGTAGAAGCACGCGCCGCACGGCGCGGAATTTGCCGGCACCACGCGCGCTCCTTCGCTCACGCCGCGCACCGCGGATCCCACGGCCACCACCGTCCCGGCCAGTTCATGCCCGAACAGGGCCGGCGGCGTGATCATGCGCGCGTGGTACCCGCGCTTCCAGACCTTCAGGTCTGTGCCGCAGGTCAGCGCCACCGCCACGCGCACCAACACCTCGTCCGCGCCGATCTCCGGGATCGGCACGCGCTCCACGCGTACGTTTTCGCAGCCGTAGAGCACGGCTGCCGTCATTTTTCCGTTGCTTCCCGCCATCGGCTTGCCGTCAGGGCGTAATCACTACTTTACACGAGTCGGCTGCGGGATGCGCGGCCAGGTCAATCGCGCGGGAAAACTCGTCGAGGGAAAACGTGTGCGTCACCAGGTCCGCCAGCGGCAACTGGCGCGAAAACACCAGCCGTGCCGATTCGCCCTGCAAATCGGCGTCAGCGCTGTAACTGCCCAGCAGTTCCTTTTCTTCCACCCCGGCGTGGTGTGCGGCAAACTCCACCCGCATCACCGGGTCGTTGTGCGCAAACAGCAGCACCCGCCCGCCGGGGCGCGCCATCTGCAAACCTTCCTCCACCAGCGCCGGCACGGGCACCGCCAGAATCACCGCGTCCGCTCCGCGCCCCTGCGTCCGTGCCAGCATTTCGTCCCGCACGGAAACGGCAGCCGGATCGAACGACTCCGCCGCGCCGCAACGAACGCTCCGCTCTCTCCGCGCGGCCATCGGGTCGCTCGAGTACACGCGCGCGCCCTCGATCTTCGCCAGCATCATCAGCAGCAGCCCGATCGGCCCCTGCCCCGCCACCAGCACGTCCTCGCCCGCTGTCACCCTCGCCTTGCGCACCGCCTTCCAGCAAGTGTTCACCGGCTCCACGAACGACGCTTCCAGAAAACTCACGCCCTCAGGGATTGCCTCCATCCCGCGTTCCGCCACCCACGGCATCACACGCACGTACTCCGCAAACCCTCCCCCATTGGGGTCGAACCCGGCCGTCACGCCCGTCTTCTTGTACGTGGCGCATTGCGAGTACAACTTCCTCTCGCAATAGAAGCACGCTCCGCACGGCACGTGATGGAAGCTGATGGCCCGGTCGCCGGGTTTCCACCGCGTCACCCCCGCGCCTGCTTCGACCACTGTTCCCGCGATCTCGTGCCCGAAGATCTGCGGAGCTCGCACGAACCCGAGGTGAATCTTCTTGATGTCTGTCCCGCAGACTCCGCACGCCGCCACACGCAACAGCACCTCGCCCGGCCCGATTTCCGGCACGGGTACCTGCTCTACCGCCACCTGGTTCGGCCCCCGATACACCCCCGCCCGCATCGTCCGCCCGTGTGTTGCCGCCTCGGCCGTCATCGCCTGCGCGCCTGGCCCGCTCATGCTCGCCCCGCCGCGCTCATCGCCGCCCTCGGCGATCCTGCGCCGTTGGCCACGCTCTCGATGTAGCTATCCAGAAAGTCGGCCAGCCCCGCCGACGCGCGCTTGCTGTCTCCTGCCAGTTGCAGCAGGCCGCGTAGAGAGCCAGGCTCTGCCGCAAGCGAGCTCAGCAGCCGCACCGGCCGTACCTTGCCCTTGCCGCTCAGCACGTGATTGAAGTCCACGGGCAGGTCCTGCCCTGCATCATCCGAAATCACCCGGATCGCCACCGCTGGCGTGTTCGCCGCGTGCGCCGCCGCCAGCACTCCCAGGCTCTCCATCTCTACGGCGTCTCCCAGCGCCGCCAGCGACCTCTTGGCCTTCGAAGAAAGCACGACGCTCGGGCTGGTCAGAAACCTCTCCACCACGCACGCCCCAGACGTTCCCGCCTGCTCCACCAGCGCCATATCGCACGCGAACGCGCGCTTCCCGCGCATCTCTGCCACCTGCCGCGCCACCAGGATGTCGCCCCTCTTGAACTCATCCTTCACCGCGCCGGCCAGCCCTGAAGAAATGCAGATTTCGGGCCCGCACTGCAGCGCATATCGCGCCGCCCTGCGCGCGCGCACCGGCCCCATGCCTGTCAGAGCCACCACGACCTCCGCTTTCCCGATTTGCGCGCGCACCATCGGGCACGGCTTCAGGTCCAGCCCGGTCGGCAGGCCCGGCATCCTCGAGAACTTGTGCTTCCGCTTCCACGGGGCAAATTCTGTCGGTACTGCGAATGTCACCAGAATGCGCATACAGGATTCCCTAGGCCGCCTTCCGCTCCCCTGCCGTTCGCTTGCCCTTCACATAGCCATGTGCTTCGTACCACTGTACCGCGCGTTCCAGTGCCGCGCCCACCGGTCCGGCATGGAAACCCAGTTCCCGCTCCGCCCGCGACGTATCCACAAACATCCGGTGCCGTGACATCCGCACCCCTTCCAGCGGAATGTGCGGCTCGCGCCTCAGCACCCGGCATATTGCCGTATCCACGCACGCCGCCGCCATGGCCACCCCGTGCGGGATTTTCACGCGCGGCGCCGGCCGTCCCGTGATGTAGGCCAGTTCCTGCAGAATCTCCGCGAGCGTCATGTTCCGCCCGCCGAGGATGTACCGCTCGCCGCGCTTCCCGCGCTCGGCAGCCAGCAAGTGGCCCTCCGCCACGTCCTCCACGGCGGCCAGGTTCAGCCCGGTGTCCACATACGCCGGCATGCGCCCGTTCAGAAAGTCCACCACGATGCGGCCCGTCGGCGTCGGCTTCCAGTCACCGGGGCCCACCGGAGTCGTCGGATTCACCACCACCACCGGCAAACCCTGCTTCGCCTGCTCCATCACCTCTCGTTCGGCGATGAACTTCGACCGCTTGTAGTGCCCCACCATTTGATCGAGTGTCGCTGCCGTCCGCTCGTCCGGCAGCTTCCCGTCGCTCGTGGGCACCGCCACCGTCGCCACCGTGCTGGTGTAGACGATCTGCTCCACTCCTGCTTCGGCCGCCGCGTTCAACAGGTTCAGCGTGCCTTCCACGTTGCTCGCGTAGATATCCGCGGGATCCTTTGCCCACAGCCGGTAGTCGGCCGCCACGTGGAACACGCGCCGCACACCTCGCAGCAACCCCTTCAGGGAAACCGGTTCGCGCAAATCCCCGGTAACTCGTTCGCAGGCGATTCCATCCAGCGCCAGCGAGCGGCTCGTCGGCCGCACCAGCGCACGCACGGATTCGCCCCGCTCCGCCAGCAGCCGCGCTACATGACTGCCCACGAAGCCCGTGGCTCCGGTTACCAGCGTGCTCATAGTTGGAAGGGACTGTCCCGATGAAACTGCCGCCGCGAACCCCTCGCGGTCCTGCTCACTCGCCGCCCTTGGTTCCTTGTGTCTCCGCCGGTTCCGTATTGCGGACCCGCCGCGGGCCCGCGCCGTTGCGAAATCTCGGCGTCATGGCCATCAGCCGCGCCGCCGCCGCGTTGCGCCGGTAGCCGCTCCCGTTGCCGTTTCCGTTCAGCGGCCGGGCCGCTGACCGGTACCGGCCATTCGCCCGGCACCCTTTCCGGCGCTCGGCCCGCCACGTATCCAGCGACTCCGGCGAAATCAGCATCGAGCGGTACTCGCCGCCGTCGGAAATCTGGTTCCGGTACCGTGCCACCGCATACAGCGGAAAATTGTGGCGGTAGAGGTGGTACTTCAAATAGAAAACCTCAGGGAAGCCCGTCCCCGTGAATTCCGTCTCTTCCCACGTGCCCTCTGCCGTCTGCGTCGAAAGCAGGAATTCCAGTGCCCGCTCCGCCGCGCGGTCCTCCGGGCCTGCTGACGAAAGCAAGCCAATCAGCCCCCAGGCCGTCTGCGAGGCCGTAACTTTGCCCTTCCCCTTCAGCTCCGGCTGGTCATACGACGCGATCGATTCTCCGAAGCCGCCATTCTCCTGTTGCACGGCCTTCAGCCACTGCACGCCCCGCAGCGCGGAGGCCTGCCGCGCCATCCCCAGCGGTTCCAGCGCACGCAGCACGCCACTCGTCCCGTATACGTAGTTCACGCCCCAGCGCCCAAACCACGAGCCGTCCTCGCACTGGTCCTGCTGCAGGAAGTGCAGCGCCCGCTTCATCACCGGATGCGAAGCTGACCAGCCCATCCGCGCCAGGCACTCCATCACCCGCGCCGTCACGTCCGCCGTCGCCGGATCGATCATCGCGTTGTGGTCGGCAAACGGCACGTGCGTCAGCAGCCGGCAATCGTTGTCCTTGTCGAACGCGCCCCACCCGCCGTCCTTGTTCTGCATGCTGACGACCCAGTTCAGCCCTCGCCGCAATGCCGCTTCCATCCGCGCCCGGTCGGGAAAGTCCACCCGCTGCAGCGCCATCAGGATGAATGCGGTATCGTCCACATCCGGATAGTGATCGTTGCGGAACTCAAAAGCCCAGCCGCCCGGCTCCACGCCGCCGTTCTTCACTGTCCAGTCGCCCGGACCCAGTATCTGGTTGTCCAGCAGCCATTCCGCCGCCTTCACCAGCGCGGGGTGGTTCGGAGGCAGTCCCGCTTCCTCCAGCGCCACCATCGCGATCGCCGTATCCCAGACCGGAGACACGCACGGTTGCAGCCGGATCGCTCCGTGCTCTTCGATTTCCAGCTTCGCCAGCTCCGCGATTTCGCGCGCTGTGACGGGATCGTCCGGGGCGTTCCCCAGCGCCATCAG
>Ga0335080_10000182_pt1 | contig 55198 bp, 56 predicted proteins | sample Lox_Sample_34_FD_206720 | JGI IMG/M metagenome (GOLD analysis project Ga0335080, IMG submission 206720) | Soil microbial communities from Loxahatchee National Wildlife Refuge, Florida, United States - Lox_Sample_3.4 | ecosystem: Environmental > Terrestrial > Soil > Wetlands | place: USA... | reverse complement strand
CCGAGGCTGAGTTCAAGGCTTTAAAAAAGATCAATATTGCGGCTTGCGGAACGAGTTGGCACGCGGGATTGGCCGGCAAGTTCATGATCGAAACGTTGGCACGAGTGCCGGTGGAAGTCGACTATGCGAGCGAGTGGCGATATCGCGATCCCATCCTTGGGGCGGATACGATAACGATGCTGATTTCGCAATCGGGCGAAACCGCCGACACAATCGCAGCGCAACGAGAGGCAAAAGGCAAGGGCTCGAAGACCCTTGCCATCTGCAACGTGGTTGGCTCGATGATTACGCGGGAATCCGCCGGCACTATTTATACGCACGCCGGCCCGGAGATCGGGGTGGCATCGACCAAGGCGTTTACCGGTCAACTGACAGCGCTTTATTTGTTCGCGCTCTATCTGGCCGAAATGCGGGGTGCCCTTAGTCCCGAACAGGCGAAGCTGGCGGTTCAGGAACTGACACACATCCCCGGCAAGCTCGAGCAAATCCTCATGCACGATGAAGCGTGCGACGAGTTAGCCAAGACTTACATCCGGGCGCAGGACTTCCTATTTCTGGGGCGCGGTATTCATTACCCGATCGCCTTGGAGGGCGCGCTCAAGTTAAAAGAAATTTCTTACATTCACGCGGAAGGTTATCCGGCCGGCGAGATGAAGCACGGGCCGAATGCGCTGATTGATGAGAATCTTCCAGTGGTGGTGATCGCGACGCGGGATGTGAAAAATCCCCAGTCAATGACGCGTTACGAGAAGACGATCTCGAACCTGCAGGAGGTGAAAGCGCGTTCGGGTATTGTGATTGCGCTCGCCACTGAAGGAGACCTGCAAATTGCAGAAGACGCCGATCATGTGCTGTACGTTCCGCCGGCGCCCGAGGAACTCTCCGCAATCCTGGAAATTGTGCCGCTCCAATTGCTTGCTTACCACATCGCGGTACGGCGCGGGTGCGATGTGGATCAACCCAGAAATCTTGCAAAGTCGGTGACGGTAGAGTAATCGCCGTATTCGATCCGGTCTCGCAGAAACTCAGGACTTCCTCAGCAAGGCCGCCTGAGTCCGACGTATGTTCGGATTTCCGGCGAGAATGAAACCGGCAGCGGCCGCCGCCTGTAGTTCCGCTGCGAACGACGAAGCTTTCACGTGTCCCGCAGGCTCACCCAACAGCAAAATAGCGCCCGGTTTCATGGCAGCGGCAGTTTCCGTAAACACCTGTCGCGCGTCCGGCATCTCATGCACAACCGCCATGGCTAAAGTGAAATCCACTTTAGCGGCGAGATCCTGCAGGCCCATTGAATCTTCACCGGCGAGACGCGCGTCGACACGGTCGGCCAACCCGGCATTCTGGAGACGGCGCTTCAGCCGGGAGATCATGCGCGGCTGAACATCGACAGCAATCACTCGACCGCCCGGACCAACCCGCCGCGCGAGCTCCAGGGTGAAGAATCCCATGCCGGGGCCGGGCTCAAGTACTGTCATTCCTTCCTGAACGTAGGCGCTTACAATCGCTGCCGGATTGTGCAGCAGGCGGCGTAAAGGGCTGGCCAATACATAACCAAGCCACCAAGGACAGACGCGATGTGGCATACATGCTCCTGTGGTCTTTCTTATGCGGGGAAGCGACCGGCCGCCCACCCGGATCATCTACTTAGATGCAATGCTGCCACGATTCCAGACGTTCACCGCGCGCCTTATCCGATCCACGCCGCTCTCCGAGTTTACCAAGCACTTGGAGCTGGAGGTACAGGGAGTGCCGAAGTTCGGATTTGTTGCCGGCCAATGGCTGTCGGTGAAGGTTGCGGCTCCCGACGGCGAGGAGTTTACGCGAGCCTATTCCATTGCTTCGCCGCCAACGGGCAACGGCAGCATCGCTCTCTGCCTGAACCGCGTTCAGGATGGATTCATGTCGAACTATCTCTGCGACCTGGCTGAAGGCTCGGAGGTTGCATTTCAAGGTCCATTTGGCGATTTCATTCTGCGGCCGCCGCTGCGGGATACGGTTTTTATCGCCACCGGCACCGGAATTGCGCCTTTTCGCTCCATGCTGCACTGGCTCCTGGCGGACCCGGAGCGGCATCAAGGGCACGAGTTCTGGCTGCTCTTTGGCGCACGCAGCGAGCTCGATCTTTATTATCGGGAGGAGTTCGACCGGCTGGCTGCCGAGTATCCGCGGTTTCATTTTCTGCCGACGCTGAGCCGGGGCGCGGCCGGTTGGACTGGTTTGCGCGGCTATGTCCAGGAGCATGTGAAATCCATTGTCGGAGCGCGCACTGACCTGCACGCGTATATCTGCGGGCTCGATAAGATGGTTCATGTTAACCGGGAGCTGCTGAAAAGCCTGGGATGGGAACGGACCGCCATCCGGTACGAGAAATACGACTAAGCCCGCGAGATTGGTACGACAATCAGGACGGAGGAAACCTACCTATGTACGTCGCCGAGAACCGCCGTTATGACTCGATGCAATACCGCCGCTCGGGAAGAAGCGGAATCAAGTTGCCGGCGATTTCCCTTGGGCTCTGGCACAACTTCGGAGGCGTGGACCAATTGGAAAATGGCCGTGCGATGCTGCGCCGTGCCTTCGACCTTGGGATCACGCATTTCGATCTGGCTAACAATTATGGTCCGCCGTATGGCTCGGCGGAAGAGAACTTTGGCCGAATTTTCAAGCAGGATTTCCTGCCGTACCGCGACGAACTGATCATTTCAACCAAAGCCGGGTGGGATATGTGGCCTGGCCCTTATGGCAATCGCGGCTCGCGAAAGTACCTGCTGGCGAGTCTTGACCAGAGCCTGAAGCGGATGGGACTGGACTACGTTGACATTTTTTACCATCATCGCCCCGACCCGGAGACACCCATGGCCGAGTCGATGGGGGCGCTGGATACAGCAGTGCGAAGCGGTCGCGCGCTTTATGCCGGCATCTCGGCTTACGATGCCAAGCAGACGGCCGAGGCCGTCACACTTCTTCGTCAACTGGGCACGCCATGCCTGATTCACCAGCCGAAGTATTCGATGTTCGCGCGTCAACCGGAGCAGGGGTTGTTTGATGTGTTGGAGAAAGAAGGGGTTGGGGCGATCGTATTCAGCCCGCTGGCGCAGGGCCTGCTCTCCGATCGATACCTGAAGGGCATCCCGAGCGACTCGCGGGCCGCGCGAGACTTCTTCCTTAAGAAAAAAGATGTCGGCGAAGCCATGCTGGCGAAAGTCAGCGCGCTGAACGCACTTGCCCACGAGCGCGGCCAAAGCCTTGCGCAGATGGCGGTGGCGTGGGTGTTGCGCAATCCGCGCGTAACCAGTGCACTGGTGGGGACCAGCAAGGTTTCGCAACTAGATGACAATGTAGCAGCGCTGAATAGCCTGACATTTGCCGTCGAGGAACTCCGTGCCATTGACACGGTGCTCGAGGGCAAGCAATCAGCGGCCTAGGATCTTGCCGCATACATGCGGCTTACGACAAAAGGCATGAAATGAGAAGGGCAAAAGCCGAGATTATCCGCTGCCGATGGGCGTCGAATCCGCTGTCGATTGATTATCACGATCGCGAGTGGGGAGTTCCGCAGCACAACGACCGCGTTTTATTCGAATTCCTTATTCTGGAGGGAGCGCAGGCAGGACTTAGCTGGGACACGATCCTGAAGAAACGCGAGAACTATCGCGCCGCTTTTGACGGATTTGACGTGGCTAGAGTGGCGCGTTATGACAAGCGCAAGGTACGGGAGTTGCTTCGGGACGAAGGAATTATTCGCAACCGATTGAAGATCGCATCGGCGATTGCCAATGCGCGCGCATTTCTCGACGTGCAGAAAGAATTTGGAACGTTTGACGGCTACGTCTGGCGGTTCGTGGGTGGGAAGCCGAAGGTGAACGCGAGGAAGCGGCGGGAGGTTCCGGCGCATACCTCTGAGTCGGATTCGATGAGCAAGGATCTCCGGAACCGCGGCTTCAAGTTTGTCGGTTCCACGATCTGCTATGCCTTCATGCAAGCAATGGGGATGGTCAACGACCACGAGGTGGAGTGCTTCCGGTTCCGAGACTTAGGTTGACATGCGGCGGCCGCAGCGCTCGGTCAGGATGCTCGCCGGAGCCGAAAATCGTATTCCGATTCAGCCAGGAGTAAGAACCTGCGCCGATTCCGCGCTTATTGAAATCTTTCTATCCCGCCTTGCGGCGAAGCTTGGCAGGTTCGGGCTTGATGAGTTCGATGTGAATTGCTTCCGGCAAGACAGGCGCGGGGGCCGGGCCGAGAAAACGGCGCGCCACTAATGCCGCCAGAGTGAACAAGAACTCGACACAATCACGCGGCTTCAACTTAGATTCGCCGTCGAGACGCGGCGCGAAAATGAGCGGAATTTCGACCACTCCGGCTCCGTTGCGGACGAGTTCAAACAAAATTGCAGTCTGGAACGAGTAGCCGCGGGTGGGCAGGTGGCCGAGATTGCAGCGCCGGAACAGCTCCGCGGGAAAGCAGCGATAGCCCGAAGTGCAGTCGCTGACCTGTCCCAGACCACAAAACGAACGGACAAGAAAACTGCCGGTGCGACTGAGAACGCGGCGTCCGGGGCCAAACGCAACCATGGCCGAGCCGGGCAGAACGCGCGAACCGATGACCAGACGGCGGTCGCCAGACGCACACCGCTGGATGAAATCTGGAATCAACGCGGGATCATGCTGGCCGTCGGCATCCATTTCAAGAAGCAGAGAAGCTCCGAGATGATCAGCGGCGTGGGAAAGGCCGCGCTGGTAGGCATCTCCGAGACCTCGTTTCTGGCCGGTGATCAGATGTAATTTCGGATTGGAAAGAATCGCTTCGCGCACAAAGTCCGCGGTACCGTCCGGGGAATTGTCATCCACAACGAGGACATGGAGGTCGTGGGTGGGGATGCGCGAGCTTTGCTCGAAAATGCGCGGGAGCACGACCGGCAGATTCTTGCGCTCGTTGAAAGTGGGCAGAACGACGCAGGCGACGGGACGAACGGATTCGGGGAACGAAGGCATCTGGGTATAACCCATCTCGGCGAGTTAGATGCGCGCGCGGTAGGAATAGTAATGCAATTCTTGCGCAAGGGTGCCCAAAAGGGCGGCCATGCAAACGACCGACAGCTGAACATGAGTCCAGCGCGCTAGCGGACCCGCGAAGGGCAGCAGATAGGCGAGGTAAAGGAGGGCGGCAATTCGGGGAGCGGCGTTTGAAGCCAGCCGGTCCGTCACCCAAAGGAAAGCGGGTGCGAGGATAACTAAATCGTAAACAGTGAGGTGGGGCGCGACGAGGACAGTCGCGAACAAGAGCACCGCAAAACGGGGCTCGAGCGGCCCGGGTTTTCTCCAACAGGAGATCGCGAGCAGGAGCGCTGGGAGCGCGGTAAGCACGTAGAAAGCGAAGGACACCGCGGGCCATGGGAGCAAGAGATCCCAGAAGGCGCGGAGCGAGTGCATAAGGTAGATGCGCGGCTCCAGGATTGGGGCGATCGAGCCCAGCCGGGTCAGCAGGTTGAAGTAAGTGTCAAGAGGCCGAGGGCCATACCAAGCCAACGCGAGAGTGAACTGCACAAGTACGGAGATGGCCGCGCCTGCCAGAGCTTTGCAAGCGCTCATGCGCGCCCCGACTTGATGTCTTTGGGGCCACAGGCTCGAGGCGAAAAGCGCGAAGAGTAAAACCAGGGCCAGGTGGGGTTTGTAGGCCAGGAGGCCGAGGCAGAGGCCTGCGAGCAGATCGTGTCGGGAGCGAAGGGCGAAGTAGGCGAGAGTGAGTGCGGCAAGCGCGAGGGCAGAGTTCTGGCCGAAGGTGACCAGGGCGAAGAATCCGGGAAATGCGGCGGCGGCGAGTGCGACTGTCGTGCCATGAAATTGGAGATTCTGGCACGTTCTCCAGGCTGCGTAACAGCAACCAGCATAGATGGCGGTACTGATAGCAATCCAGAGGCATGCGGCCCACGCGTAGGGCAGGAGGGCGAACGGCATCCAGATGAGCGAATACTGCGGTCCGTAGACGGGGAGGAAATAGTTTCCGGCGGATCCGGGTACGCGGCGATCTCCGATGGCACGTTGAGCGACCGGGTCGTAGAGGGCATTGCCACGATGTTCGAGAGCGATGGTGCCGAGAATGTAGGCGTGGAGGAAGTCGGCGCCTTTGAGATGGCCGAAACGGTCGCGCAGGCCGGGAGTTGCGAGGGTGGCCGCGTAGCCGAGCCAAAGGGCGATGGTGAGGAGGAGGGCCTGGCGGCGGATGCGGGAGGGGGAAAAGAAGGGGTGATTCGGAGTTGGGGTTGCGCTCATATTGGTAAATCAAGATTCATCTTAACGATTTAGCGGGCGTGAACGTGGCCGCAATTGCAACAAATAGCTGAGCGTGGCGGATTTGCAGTTCCGCAGGGATTGCAATAGGCGCGTTATAGAATCCTTGCTTGTGTCGATCCAATTTCAGATTGAAGCAAATGCGGGCGCGGGGCGCGGAGGTTCGGCAGGGAGGGTAGGCAAATTAACCACTCCTCATGGGGTCGTGGAGACGCCTGTGTTCATGCCAGTCGGGACGGCTGGGACCGTTAAGGGCGTGCCGCAGGATGTGCTCGAAGAACTGGGCGCCGAGATTATCTTGGGGAATACGTACCACCTTTATTTGCGGCCGGGGATGGAGGTGGTGCGGCGGTTGGGCGGGCTGCACCGCTTTATGGCGTGGGAGCGGGCGATTCTGACGGACTCGGGCGGGTTTCAGGTTTTCAGTCTTAGCGATTTGCGGAAGGTGACGGAGGAGGGAGTTACGTTTCGCTCGCACCTGGATGGATCGTCGCACTTTTTGAGCCCGGAGCGATCGATGGAGATTCAGATCGGGCTGGGCGCGGACGTCATCATGGCATTCGACGAATGTACGGAGTATCCGGCGGAACAGGAACGGGTGAGGGGGTCGATGGAAATGACGCTGCGGTGGGCCGAGCGCAGCAAGAAGCATTTTGAGGAGCATAAAGAACAAGTGCCGTGGAGAAACCGCCAGCCATCAACCCCTGCGCCGTTCGACTCAGGGCAGGCTAAGAACAGCCGTCAAGAAATGCGAATCCCTCACTTCGTTCGGGATGACAAACCCAGGGAAACTCTGGAAGGGGAAACGCAGGCATTGTTTGGGATCGTGCAGGGAGGGATGGATCGGGAGATGCGCAGGGAGTCAGCGCTGCGAACGGTCGAGATTGGGTTCCCGGGCTATGCGATTGGGGGGCTGAGCGTGGGCGAGCCTCGGGAGATGACAAAGGAAATCGTGGAGTGGACGCTGGAGTTTTTGCCTCGAGACAAGCCCCGGTACTTGATGGGAGTGGGGACCCCGGAAGAGATTCTGCTCTATGCGCGCATGGGCGTGGACATGATGGATTGCGTTCTGCCGACGCGGGCTGCGCGGCATGGATTGTTGTTTACGTCGGAGGGGCGGGTTTCGATCAAGCAGGCGCAGTTCGCGGAGGATGAGGGGCCGCTGGATGCGGCTTGCAGCTGCCGCGTGTGCTGGCGCTATTCGCGGGCCTATCTGAGGCACCTCTATGCGTCGAATGAGCTGCTGGCGCAGGTTCTGAATACGGTGCACAATCTGCATTTTTATCTGGAGGCGATGCGGCGGGTGCGGGAAATGATGAGTGACGACAGTTCGCGATCGTAGATCGTTAGTTGTGCCTCCGGAATACGGGCGAAAGAGGATGTTTCAGCGAATCTCCCAACTACAATGGGGGACGAGGCTTGAGCGTATCAGGGGTGTAAATTGTCGGGTCCGTCCTTGACACCCGGCGAGGCGTCCGGCATGCTATCTAATTTGGGGACAGGTGCGTTTTCTTGCTGTGCTGTCCCTGGGTAGCTTCGGGTTCGGCATCGATGGTTCCGGCCTGCGATGGGGCGGTCTTCTTCCGAATGATCCGCAACCATTAGGAAAGAGAATTCCCGAACAGAGAGAATTCCCGAAAACGAGCAGTAAAAAGCAGCAAACTTGTGCGGGAGGGTATCTCGACGAGACCCTTCGGAGCGTTTTGGCTGCCGAGCCTGAGTTTCTAGCTTGTTCCAGAGGGTTTGACTTGATTGGAAATACCGGTTTTGCGGGCGTTGGCGCGAAAATGGCGGTTTGGTTGCAGATTCCGGGCGGTTCCGGCCTTCTGGGATTGGCGCCGCTGTTGTTCATTTTTGCCATCTTTTATTTTTTGTTGATCTTGCCTCAGCAGCGGAAACAGAAGAAATGGCAGGCGATGCTGAGCGAGTTGAAAACTGGGGACAAGATCGTCACGACGGGTGGACTGCGGGGAACCATCATCAGCCTGAAGGACGATGCGGTGACGCTGCGGGTGCCGCCGGACAATTTGAAGATTGAGGTCAGCCGCGGGGCGGTGGCTTCGGTGACAACGGCGGAAGCGGGAAAATAATAAGCAGAGTCGTTTGTCGGCAGCCATTGGTGGTTCGGAAAGCGCGAACGCTTGTTGATGACGACAAAACCTTAAGGACTGTCGGCGGATTTTCATCATGAATAAGAAACTTGCCTGGAAGTGGATTGTTATTCTCGCGGTGCTGGTGGTATTTCTGCTCGGAATCTTCGGGAATCCCACGGTCTGGTCGAGCAAGGGGTTGGTGGCCTCGATCAAGGATCAGATTCATCTGGGGCTCGATCTGCGAGGCGGAACGCACCTGATTTTGCAGGTGAAGGTGAATGATGCGGTCAATGTGGACTCCGACAACGCGATTGCGCGTCTGAAGGAGGACATGCGGACGCACAAGTTGAGCTATGCCGAGATCACGAAGCCCGATCCGGTAAACCACCCGGAGTCGGTGGTAGTGAAAGGCGTTCCTCCTGAGCAGACGAGCGATTTCAAGAACCTGATTAACGATCGCCTGCCGGATTATGAGGCTTCGTCGGGCGCGGAGAATTCCTGGGTGGTTTCGATGAAACCTGCCGTACTTGCGGACCTGAAGAATCGGGCGGTGGCGCAGGCGATCGAGACGATCCGGAACCGCATTGACGCGCTGGGCGTCAGCGAACCGGTGATTCAGGAACACGGTTTGGGCGCGTATCAGATTCTGGTGCAGTTGCCGGGCGTGGACGATCCGGCGCGTGTGAAGGAAATCATGCAGTCGACGGCGATGCTCGAAATCAAGCAATCGCTGGGTGGGCCGTATTCGAGCGAACAGGCGGCTCTGCAGGATAAAGGCGGTGTGCTACCTCCGGATGCTGCGTTGATGCCAGGACGAAGCATAGGTTCGCGGGACGCGGAGAACGGCGGTGAGAGCTGGTATCTGATTTCGCGGGCGGCGGCTGTGACAGGAAGGGACCTGCGAACGGCCGAAGCAAGCCGCGACGAAAACGGGCAACCAGCGGTGCGTTTTATCCTGACGGGGGACGGTGGGCGCAAATTCTACTCGTTCACCTCCGGACACGTAGGCGATAACCTCGCGGTTGTTCTCGATAACAAGGTTCAAGAGGTTGCGGTCATTAAAGAGGCCATCCGGGATACGGGCATCATCAATGGCCGGTTCACGGAGCAGCAGGTACAGGATCTGGCGATGACGCTTCGGTCGGGCGCGTTGCCGGCCGGGATCAAGTATCTGGAAGAGCGGACGGTCGGGCCATCGTTGGGCGCGGATTCCATCAAATCGGGTGTCCGCGCGGCGATTGCTGGCATGCTGGCGGTACTGATTTTCATGCTGATCTACTACCGCTGGGCGGGTGTGAATGCCGACGTGGCCCTGGTTTTTAACCTGATTATTCTGCTCGGATTCATGGGATTCTTCGGCGCGGTACTGACGCTCCCGGGAATTGCCGGTGTGATTCTGACGGTCGGCATGGGCGTTGACTCGAACGTACTGATTTTTGAACGCATTCGAGAGGAACTCAGGAACGGTAAAACGCCGGCGTCGGCGGTGGAGCAAGGGTTCGCGCATGCCTGGATTACGATCGTGGATACGCACGTGACCACGATTGTGTCAGCCGCGATTCTATTCATCTTCGGTACGGGACCGGTTAAGGGATTTGCGACGACGCTGGTTTTTGGTCTGGCCGCCAACCTGTTTACGGCGGTGTTTGTGTCGCGCGTGATTTTTGACTGGGTGTTGAGCAGGAAGCAGCGTGGCGAAGCGTTGAGCATTTAGCGGGCACTTGAAGGGATCTTAAGCGACGTGGAATTCTTTAGAAATACAACCATCGATTTTCTTGGGAAGAAGTGGTACTTCCTTGCGTTCTCGCTGATCTTCAGCGTGGCGGGCGTGCTCTCCATGGCGTTTTGGCACGGGATTCCGCTGGGCGTCGATTTTCGCGGCGGCACGCTGGTCTATGTGAGGTACTCGCACACGCCCGATCCAGCCGCCGTTCATGCGGACCTCGACCGAGCCGGGCTGAAAAACGCCCGCGTGCAAGCCTATGACCAGGCCCACAACAGCAACGAACTGCTGATCTCGCTCGACATTCAGGAAACAAGCGAACAAGCCCTCGATAAAGGCAAAACGGAAATTGTGCAGGCACTGGAGGGGCGGGCGAGCAGCGCGAGTGCGGGAAAAGTGGACCTGAACAACTCAAGTTCGATCACCATTGCGAATTATCTTCTTGAGAAGGATCCGCTGCACCTTGGGGCGGACGCCAATCCTCGCTACACGGCGATGGCGCAGGCAATTGTGAATGAGCGCGACCAGGTAAAGAGCGGAGTGCTTGGGACGATTGACGAGTTGAAAGGCGTCGTCGATCCGGCAGTGGTGGCCTCGCTCAATGAAGGCTTCTTCGTTTCCGACTTTGGCATTCGCAACGTGGAGATCGTAGGGCCGCAGGTGGGGCAGCAACTCCGCAAGCAAGCGATACTGGCGACGCTCTATTCACTGGCTGGGATGCTCGTGTATCTTGCGCTGCGGTTCGAATGGATTTACGGCGTGGCAGCCGTGCTGACCGTTTTCCACGACACGCTGATTACGGTCGGAGCGTTCTCGCTGCTGAACCGGGAGATCTCGTTGACGGTGATCGCGGCGATCCTGACCCTGATCGGGTACTCGAATAACGACACCATCGTGGTTTTTGACCGCATACGGGAAAACATCAAGCTGTTGCGCCGCGAGCGACTTTCCGACATCGTCAACAAGAGCATTAATCAGACCTTGAGCCGAACCATCTTGACAGCAGGCCTGACATTCCTTACCGTGCTTGCGCTGTTCCTTTTCGGCGGAGAGGTGCTGCGCGGATTCAGCCTGGCACTCGTGATTGGAATTTTGATCGGAACGTACTCCTCGATTGCGATTGCGGCGCCCATCCTGGTGGCGTATCAGGAATGGCGGACAGCCCGGGGCCAGACGCCGATTGCAATGCCGGCGCGGACCGGGACAGGTCAGAGTTCGCCAAAGGTGAAGGCGTAAGCGGGGGCGGTCTGACGAATGGGCCTGTGCGTTAGTGGGTAGCCCTAAATAGCGTAGAACCAGCAACCTGCGCGGAGAAGGCAGGGCTTGGAAAAAGTGGGAGCAAGAACAGGTCGATCGGTGTCTACAATCTTGTCGGGTCTGGCGTAGGAGAAGCCCATGTTTGAGGACAGCCTTATCGAATCCGGGAATAAGCTGAAGACGAAGCGGCTCGGAACAACCATCCTTTCGTTCATGTTGCAGGTGTTCCTCCTCTTTGTCCTCATCTTGATTCCCTTGATCTATACGGATGCGCTTCCGAAGCAGCAGTTGATGACATTCCTGGTGGCTCCGCCACCGCCTCCACCTCCGCCGCCACCCCCCGCGGCTGCCCCGATCAAAGTGGTAAAGATTGCCAGCGAGCTGGTAAATGGCGAACTGCGCACGCCAACCAAAATTCCGCAAAAGGTCCAGATGATCAAGGAAGAAGAAGCTCCGCCGGATCTCGGTGCGGGTGGTGTACCGGGCGGAGTGCCCGGCGGCATACCGGGCGGATCGGCGGGTGGCGTAATTGGCGGAATCATCAATTCGGCGAATGCCGCCGTGCCGAAGGTGGCGACGCCACAGCGGGTGCGGGTTTCGCAGGGCGTGTCGAGCGGCCTTCTGATCAAGAAAGTGCAGCCCTCGTATCCTCCACTGGCGCGACAGGCCAGAGTCCAGGGTGCGGTGGTTCTGCACGCGGAAATCAGCAAGGAAGGGACGATTCAGAATCTGCAGTTGATTAGCGGGAATCCTATGCTGGCGCCCGCGGCAATCGAGGCTGTCAAACAATGGCGCTATAAGCCATACCTGCTCAATGGAGAGCCGGTGGCCGTGGAAACCGAGGTAATTGTAAATTTCAACCTGTCGGGTGGTTAGAAGCAGCGGTTAGATCCGGCGGGTTCTTTAGGTTTTGTGGCGGTTGGAGTCGTTTCCCTGTTTCGGTTTTTGGGAAGCAGGGACCGGGATGATTCTGCTCCCGGGGCTTTTCCGCCCGCTTGATTTCTTTCATGATGCAACGGCCAGATCATTTCAGTGCCTCTAACAGGTACAGGTGTGACTGGAAGTCTTCCAGCTTCGGGGCGGGAGTCCCGGGCCGATAGAGGCTGGGCCGATAAAAACAGTCCGGCCGAATGTGAAGGGTACGCGGTTGGAGGCGAGTTAAGAGTTCCGAGGAGGAAAAGCAACTCATGGTAGTCAACCTTGCAGCAGTGGCATTCAGTAATCTGCATCTTTTCGCCGCTTGGCTCTTTGAAGAGGGTCAAGTCGGATGGGACCCGATTTCGCTTTGGAAACAGATGGGTTATCTGGCGAAGGTCGTGGTTATCATTCTCTTCATCATGTCAGGATGGTCGATTGGCGTGATGATCGACCGTTGGATGGCATTCAATGCCGCCCGCAATCAATCCCGCTCGTTCGCTCCGGCGGTCGCCGGCGCGCTGCGCGAGGGGAAGATTGACGAGGCGATCAAAGTTGCCGAGCGCAACAAGAAGAGCCACCTTGCCAAGGTCGTCACCGCAGGGCTGATGGAGTTTAAGGCGCATCAGGACAGCCCGGGCGAGATTCCGGGTGAGACCATTGAGGCTTCGAAACGCGCGCTGGAGCGCACCGAAGCCATCGTGCACGCCGAACTAAAACGCGGACTCGGCGGTCTGGCAACGATCGGTTCGACAGCCCCGTTCGTGGGACTGTTCGGAACGGTGGTCGGCATTCTGAACGCGTTCCGCGGCATTCAGCAGGAAAAAGCGACGGGACTGGCGGCCGTTGCCGGGGGCATATCGGAAGCGCTGGTGACGACAGCTATCGGTCTGTTTGTGGCCATTCCGGCCGTCATGATGTTCAACTATCTGACGGGTCGCGTGGAAGCGTTCGACGTGGAGATGGATAACTCTTCGAGCGAACTGATCGACTACTTCCTGAAGCGCCGCAGCATGCGCCGGTCCTAGACCGATGCAGGTTGGGCCCATGAGTTGCTGATGGCGGAGGGACGGGCATCTGCCCGTCCTCATCCGGGCCAGGTGTCCGGGTTCTCTGCTAGGAAGCCTCAGGGCGGGCACTTCTGGAACGCATCCGCAGGAGACGGAATTCCATGTCATTAAACAAGCGAAACGAAGGCGCCAAGGTCAACTCCGACATCAACGTCACCCCAATGGTTGACGTGATGCTGGTGCTGCTGATCATTTTCATGGTCATCACGCCAATGTTGCAGAAGGGCGTGAGCGTGGACTTGGCGAAGGTCAACAGTCCCAACCCCATGCCGGACGCTGACAAAGAAGATGCGTTGCTAGTTGCGGTGCAGCGCGATGGCAAGGTTTTCTTTGGGACCGAGACAATTACGGTTGACCAACTCACGGACAAGATCAAGGACCGGCTCGCGAATCGGACGGACAAGCGTGTTTTCCTGAAGGCGGATGCGCGAGCGAAGTTCGGCGCAGTGGTCGAAGTGGTCGATAACGTACGGGCCGCAGGGGTGGATCAACTGGGCTTGCTGACCGACCAGAAGAAAGCTGGAGCCTTGGCGCCGCCAACGGGAGCGACTCCACCCGCACCCACGGGCGGCCAATAGGGTAGTTGCGAGGAGATCGATATGGGAATGGCAGTTGGCCCAAGCGGGGGCCAGAACGCAAATATAAACGTCACGCCGCTCATCGACGTTCTGCTGGTGCTGCTGATCATCTTCATGGTAATCACGCCACTGACTCCGAAAGGTCTGGACGCGCTCGTGCCGCAACCGCCGCCGAAGGACCAGAAACAACCGCCGCCATCCGATCGGACCATTGTCGTACAGTTGATCGATCGTGGCGCGGGCAACGCTCCTGGTGTCAAGATCAATCAGGACGATGCGACCTGGGAGACGTTGCAGGGCCGACTGGAAGACATCTTCAAGACTCGCGCCGAGAAGGTGATGTTCGTAAAAGGCGATGACAACGTGCCCTTTGCCGACGTCGCCAATGTGATCGACATCGCGCACTCAGCAGGCGTCGATAAGGTTGGCTTGATTACCGCAAAGATCGAAGCCGGTGGCTAGAACAAGCGAATGCTGCGGTTCAAGCGCGCGACGCTCGTGTCGGACGCCGACCGCACTTGCCCGGCTTACGCTCTATGAGTACGTTCGAAGGAGATTCATAAGGCAATGAAAACTATTTACAGGATGATATTGGTACTTGCCGCAGCGTTGGCGCTGGTCGCCGGCACAAGCTGCGCCAAGCTGGAGGCGCGCGACCATCTCAACAAGGGTGTGCAGGCGTACAAGAACGCAAAGTACGAACTGGCGATCAATCATTTTCAGCAATCGGTGGCGCTTGACCCGACGCTTATCAATGCGCGACTGTATTTGGCGACGGCTTATGCGCAGCAGTACATCCCGGGAGCCGATACACCAGACAATAACAAGTACGGCGAGGACGCGATTGACCAGTACAAGCAGGTGCTGCAAGTGGATCCCAAGAACATCAACAGCATCAAGGGGATCGCATATCTGTACCTGCAGATGAAGAAGTTCGACCTGGCGAAGGAATTTTACAAGAAGGCATCGGAGGCAGATCCGAACGACCCCGAGCCGTATTATTCGGTGGCAGTGATCGATTGGACGGAGACTTACCAGCCGCGGCAGGAAGCGCGTGCCAAGTTGGGGATGAAGCCGGACGACTCGCTACCGACAAAAGATAAGAAAGTCTGCGCAGAAATGCGCGAGAAGAATACGGCAAATGTGCAGGAAGGTATCGACAATCTGACGAAGGCGTTGCAATTGCGTCCAGACTATGACGACGCGATGGCCTACATGAACCTGATGTACCGGGAGCGCGCCGACATTCAGTGCGACGACAAAGACGCCCACGCTTCTGATCTAAAAACTGCTGATGAATGGGTCGACAAGACCATGGCCACGAAGAAGGCTAAGGCGGAAAAGCAACCCGGAGCCGGCGGAATTGTGATGGATCAGAAGCAGTAACGCTAATCAGTAAGGTTTAATTCTAGAAAAAAGGCCCCGAAAAACCGGGGCCTTTTTTATTTCAATTTGCTGCGCTCAAGCAAATCTTCTCGTCCCTTGCCCTGGAACCGGTCACCGTCGGGAATGTGGAGGGTTTCCCGCATTGCCTCATACACTTGCTGCCTGGCTCCGGTCCGAATTGATTCGGGTTTACCATATGGCAGCGAGATTTGTACAAGGGGCACCGTATTCTCCTTATAACCCCTCCAAATTCGATGATCGCGCAGTTCCCGCGGGCGCAAACGCTTTGGTCACGCCCGCATGTGATTTGTTGCACACATTCTTTCCTGCCCAGAAGGTAGAATCGTGTGCAGTTCTGGACATGACGGAATGTTCAAGAAGATTCTGATCGCCAATCGTGGTGAGATCGCTGTACGCGTCATTCGTGCTTGCCGCGAGATGGGCATTGCGACGGTCGCTGTCTACTCAGACGTGGACCGGGCGGCGCTGCATGTTCGTAAGGCGGACGAAGCATATGCAATCGGGCCTGCTCCGGCCGCGGAGTCCTATCTCCGCATCGATAAAATCCTCGACGTTGCGCATCGATCGGGTGCGGAAGCGATCCATCCTGGTTACGGTTTTCTCTCGGAGAATGCGAAATTCGCGCAAGCGTGTGTTGATGCGGGCGTGAAATTCATTGGCCCGACCGCACAGTCGATGGAAATGATGGGTTCCAAGACGCGCGCACGGCAGCACATGGAGAAGGCGGGCATTCCATTCGTTCCGGGAACGGCACGAGGTCTGAGCTCAGCTGAAGAAGCGGAAGAAGTCGCTGAGCGCGTCGGGTATCCGGTCATGCTCAAGGCTGCAGCGGGCGGCGGCGGCAAGGGCATGAGGCTGGTGCATACGCGAAAGGAACTCCGTTCGGCCCTGGAATCAACGAAGAGCGAAGCGGAGCGATCGTTCGGCGATAGCGAAGTCTACATTGAAAAAGCGATTTTGAATCCGAGGCACATCGAAATGCAGGTGCTGGCGGATGAGCACGGGAATACGGTATGGCTGGGGGAACGGGAGTGCTCGATCCAGCGCCGTCACCAAAAAGTTCTCGAGGAGTCGCCCTCGCCGCTCGTCGATCCCGACATGCGCCGCCGGATGGGCGAAGTGGCGGTGAGAGTCGCGCGGGCCGCCAATTACACTAACGCAGGCACGGTGGAATTCCTGGCCGATCAGGAGAAAAATTTCTATTTTCTGGAAATGAACACGAGGCTGCAGGTGGAGCATCCTGTAACCGAATTGACCACTGGGCTTGATCTTGTGCATTTGCAGATTCGCATTGCCAACGGGGAAAAGCTTCCTTTCACACAGTCGGAGGTCAGCATTCGCGGACATGCGATCGAATGCCGCATTTACGCGGAGGACCCCGACAACAATTACTTCCCAAGCCCGGGCAAGATTACGCTCCTGCTGCTACCGTCGGGGCCGGGAATCAGGCGCGACAGCGGAATGTATGAGGGCTGGACGGTTCCGCTGGATTACGATCCGCTGCTGGCCAAGCTGATCGGCTATGGAAGCGACCGCAGGCAAGCCATCATGCGATTGCAGCGGGCGCTCTACGAATATTTTGTAGCGGGGATCAAGACTAACATTTCGCTGTTTCGGCGCATTTTGCGCGATGACGATTTTCAGGCCGGCAGGCTGGACACGGGATTTCTGGACCGTTTGCTGGCCAAGCCCGACCAGATTTCCCTCTCCGCGACAGAGTCGCGGATTGCCGCCATTGCGGCCGGCATGTTCGCGGCACTTGACCCCGCCGCTTCGACCGGGAAGGACGGAAACGCTTCCGCGGCGCCGCCGGTTTCTTCAAACTGGAAGCAGAGAGGACGCGCCAGCGCGCTGCGCTGAATCCATGGTCTATGACGTAATAGTGGGCGGCAGGCCGTTCCGGCTCGAACTTGAAAAAATGGGAGCCGGATGGAAGTGCACTCTCGACGGCCAGGAGATTCGCGTGGATGCGGTTCTTCCACGCCGTGATGTGCTGTCGCTGATCGTAGATGGGCACGCATTCGAGATCAAGCGTGAGCAAACTGCGACCGACCTGCACATGTGGGTTGGCAGTTCCCGTTTTGGTGTTGAGTTGCGGGATCCACGCTCGCTCCGATCGCGTCAGAGTTCGGGGCTAGATGAAAAGGGCCCGCGGAAGATCGTGGCTCCCATGCCGGGAAGGGTTGTGCGGCTGCTGGTTGCCGAACAGGCCGCGGTGGAGGCCGGGCAGGGTCTGATCGTAGTGGAAGCCATGAAAATGCAGAACGAGATCAAGTCTCCCAAGAAAGGCGTTGTGAAGAAAATCGTGGCCGCCGCAGGAGCCGCCGTAAATGCCGGGGATGTGCTCGCGATTGTGGAGTAGGAGAAGGCCGTGTTTTTTCGCACACTCGTTGTGGCTCTGCTTTGCGCAGTTTTCGCGAATTCCCAAACCAAGCCTGCCGACTCTGCGGCCCTGTCGATCGTGGAGTCCAGTTGCAATTCGGCGGACGACGTTGCGTTGCGGCAAATTCCTGAGCACTGGAAAAACGCGTACAACGGCAAAGACGCGGCTGCAGTGGTGGCGCTTTACAGTGCCGACGCCTACTATCTGACGCAGCATTTCGCGCCGGGAATCGTGCATCCGCGAACGGAGATTCAAGCCTACGTGCAGCTTGGCGTTGACGCCGGCTATCGCATCGATTCTATCCACATGCTTGCGCTCGATTGTTCCAGCGATTTGGCCTATGCGATTACGCAGTACCATGCCACCAATGGCGCCGAGAAGGTGATGGGCATCAACCTGGTGGTACTGCGGAAGGTCGGGGACAAGTGGGTAATCGTTGCCCATGAGGCCGCCGTACCCGATCCGGCAACGGCAATACAGAGCCTTCGGCCAGCCGGCGGAGAGAAGGAAAGAAGGTAAATGCCGTCTAGACCAAGCAGGCCGGCAACCTCGACGCCCAGCGTTCCCCACAAGAGCAAGAAGTGACGGCAGTGGTTCCGTTTGAGCGTGAAGCGCATCCGCGGCTACGCGACCCTGTGCATTTGGATTTTGGCGCTTATTCCTGATCAGCGAGTGTTTCCGACACCGCAAAAGGCGGCCGAGACACGCCTGGTGAGTTCCTGTAAAGCAAATCTTGCCGGGGCAGGCACACTATGGTTTGCCTGCGTCAGAGTTTTCTAATCTTCATCTAATCGCTTTCTAACTGCAAGGTCGTCCAATCGTCGATATGACGACTTTTGCGGTGACGCCCAACGGGATGGACCACGTCTTAGTGGCCAGTCCCAACATGGTGGTACGCCAGCGAGTTCTCGAGAGTCTGAATCCGAATGCACGCCGAGTGGAGCAGGCCAGTGGCGGCGCGGAGGCGCTGGTGCGGCTGGAGCAAGGATTCTGGCAGGTGCTCTTTCTTGACCGGTGTTTGCCTGACCTGGACGCCGAAGAACTCAGCCGGACAGTACGCGAACGCTACCCTGCCGTTGAGGTTGTACTGCTCGATAGCGAGATGGATGCGGTAACGAGGGGACTGGGCTCGGACAACCTCCCAGTGCCGGCGAGCGCCGTGCCCCCTGCGCATGACGACACAGATCAAGGCAACTCGCAAGGGCGAAGAGAGGCCCCCGGTCGGAACGGGGGCGAGGGTGTTCGAGCCGCAGCTCTGCCCGGCATGATTGGTGACTCCGCAACCATGCAGGATGTGTATCGCATGGTTAAGCTAGTGGCGGCCCGCGATACAACTGTTTTGATAACAGGTCCCACGGGCAGCGGCAAGGAACTGGTCGCCCGCGGTCTGCATAAACTGAGCCCGCGCGCGACCCGTTCACTTGCGGTGGTTAACTGTGCGGCCATTCCCGAGAGCCTGCTTGAGGCTGAACTATTCGGATATGCGCGGGGCGCGTTTACCGGCGCTCTCCAATCGTATGCGGGCAGAATCCAAGCGGCGCACCTGGGTACATTATTTCTCGACGAAATCGGCGATATGCCTCTGAGCTTGCAGCCCAAACTGCTGCGCTTTCTTGAACAGAAGGAGTTACAACGCCTTGGAAGTGCGCAGGTCGTGCACGTGGATACGCGTGTAGTGGTGGCCACGAACGCGGACTTGCAGGCGCTCGTAAGCCAAGGGAGGTTCCGCGAGGACCTCTATTTTCGGCTTTCGGCGTTTCCCATCGCCATACCGCGGCTGGCGGAGCGGCCGGGCGATGTCACTCAGCTGGCGATTTGGTTCCTCGAACAGTTTTCCGGGCGGGTTCCGGCGCCGATTTTGTCGGAGGAGTCCATGGCGCTCCTGCGATCGCAGAGTTGGCCGGGGAATGTGCGCGAGTTGCAGAATGTGATCGAACGCGCATTGATCCTTGCCGACGGTGAGACTGTCATCCAACCGGAGCACCTGAGGCTGGGGATATACAGGGCACCGAAGCCGCCCGGACTGACGATAGGACACCTTCATCCGAACTCGGCATGAGACTCTTTTAAGGCAATTTCTGCCGCATTGGAATGAATTTTGCAGCCTGTGGAGCGCATGTCGACATCATTTCTGCCATCCCACGAACCGATTCGCGAAGGGGACCATCCATTGGCCCGCGCATTCCGGTCGTTCACGGAGGCAGCAGGCTCTCTGGAAAAGACGTATGCGCAGCTGCAAGGTCAGGTGGCACACCTCCGGCAAGAACTCGAGGTGACGAATCGCAACCTGACGGTCAGTCTGGAAGAAAACCGGCGTATGCGGGAGCGCCTGCGCCGGATCCTCGAAGGGTTGCCTTGCGGTGTTCTGGTCATGGAAGGCGGGAAACGTATCGTACTCCTCAATCCCGAGGCCGCTCGCCTGCTGGGTGCGGAGCCGGAAGCGATAGACGCTTTACCCCCGGCTCTGGCAGGGGCTCTCGAAGCCGCGCGGGAGAGTGGGCAGGAGCGAGAGATCGAACTTCCGGCGGGTTCGGCCAGTCGGGCTTGGGTCGCGATCCGGCACGCCTGGCTGGAGCGAACGCCGGAAGCGGTCAGCTCGGTCTTCATTTTGCGCGATACAAGCGCGGCAAAACAGATGGAGTATGACCGCGAGAACCTCCGCCGGCAGAAAGCCTTGGTGGAGATGGCGGCGCTGCTCGCGCACGAGATTCGGAACCCTCTGGGGAGCTTGGAGTTGTTTGCCGGCTTGCTCGCCGAAGCGGGGCTCGAAGGCGAAAGTTGCCGATGGATCGAGCACGTGCAGGCGGGCTTGCGCACGCTGTCGTCGACTGTGAATAACGTACTTGACCTGCACAACGAACCGGCACCGGTGCGGGCAGAGGTCGATGCGGGGGAGTTGCTGGAGTGGGCTTACGGTTTTCTGTTGCCGCTGGCTCACCAGGCGCGGGTTGAGTTGCAGATTGTCAATGGACTGGGCGGCGTGCATATTCCTGCCGACCGGCATTTACTGGAGCAAGTGGTGCTCAATCTCGCGCTCAATGCCTTTCACTTTATGCCCGGCGGAGGATGGTTGGCGATCCGCGGTACCGACTGCGGACTTTCGGGCGTCGAAATCGAGGTACGAGACACGGGTCCGGGGATTTCGGACGAGGATCTCCCGCGCGTCTTCGAGGCCGGGTTCACCACTCGTCCCGGTTCCACCGGGCTTGGGCTGGCGGTCTGCCGCAGAGTCCTCTCCGACCATGGTGGCTCGATCATTGTCCAAAGCAAGGTTGGGCAGGGAGCGACGTTCCGGCTACGCCTGCCAAAAACGCGCGGGGAAGGGAGTGCGGCGGAACCGGTCGTCCGGCAGAGCGCCGACCCCAAAGAAGCGCATACCTGCGGAGGGTGCGCGTGAAGAGACTGCTCATCGCCGACGATGATCCCGGAATGCGTGCCGCGCTTGAGACCCGCTTCGCGCGCCGTGGATGGCAGGTTGACATTGCCGTGAACGGCACCGAAGCCCTCGCCAAGTTCCGTCGTGGCCTGCACACACTGCTGATCAGCGATGTGCGCATGCCGGGATGCGACGGGTTCACGTTGATGAAGGAGGTGCAAAGCTGTTCCGCCAGAACCGCAGTGATTCTGCTCACCGCCTACGGCTGCGTGCCGGACGCGGTCGAGGCCATGCGCAATGGCGCCTGCGATTATCTTGTGAAGCCGGTCGCTTTTGAGAAGCTCGAAATGGCCGTGGAACAGGTGTTGCGTCGCGCCGAAAGCGAGGGCGAGGACAAGCGTGGAGAGCGTAAGGATGCCGAATTACCGGTTGGACAATCCGGGGTGTGGCAACAGGCCCTGGCGCGGGCTCGGCAGGCGGCATTGACCGATGCGGACATCCTGATCGAAGCGGAAAGTGGCACGGGCAAGGAACTGGTCGCTCGCCTGATTCACCGGCTCAGCACACGCCAAGCGGGACCATTTGTGGCGGTGAACTGCGCGGCATTTCCGGAAAGCCTCCTCGAAAGCGAGCTGTTTGGGCATGCGCGGGGCGCCTTCACGGGTGCGGTCGCGTCGCGGTCCGGCAAGTTCGAAGCGGCCGGCGGTGGCACGCTGCTGCTGGATGAAGTTGGAGAGATGCCGATGGCATTGCAGCCCAAGCTGCTGCGCGTATTGCAGGAGCGGGAGTTTGACCGGTTGGGCTCGAACCAGACGGTTCGTGTGGATATCCGGGTAATTTCGACCACCAACCGTTCACTGCAGGCGGCGGTAGCAGAAGGCCGTTTTCGCGCCGACCTTTATTACCGGCTGAACGTCATTCCCGTTGCCCTGCCGCCGCTGCGCGAGCGCAGGGGCGACGTGAGCGAACTGGCATGGTACTTTGCCCGGCTGTACTGCACGCCTGGCAGTTCGCCCCGGCTTTCCGGGGAATTGGTGGCACGCCTCGAATCTGAACCCTGGCCGGGAAATGTGCGTGAGCTCGGAAACTTCATGCGCCGAGCTGTCGCGCTCTCGGGCGGAAGAGAAATTGGCGTTGAGGCCTTCGAGCATGGAGGGGAGTCGCGCCGACAGCCTCCGGTTGCACCGGAGTGGAAGCCGGGGGTGTCGCTCGACGAAATGGAGCGGCGGTTGTTTCGCATGACGCTCGACGCCACGGGAGGCAACCGCGCTCGCGCCGCCGAGTTGCTGGGCGTGAGCCTGCGCACAGTGCGAAACAAGGTGCGCGAATTCGGCCTGCCAGCGCGCGGCGATTACAGGAGCCCGTATGGCCAGAAATGAAACGTTGATTGAAACCCAGCTGATGCGGGGCCTTGAGCGCGTTCTTGACCAGGCATCGCTCCGCCATCGGGTCCTCACGACTAATCTTGCGAACGTGGATACGCCCGGATACCGCACACGCGAGGTGCCCAACTTCACGGCCGAAATCGAGCAGGCGATGGCATCTTGGGCGGGGGAGGACGCAACCACGCTGCCGTCCATGACTCCGGTGGCACGCCAAGTGCGAGGCCTGATGGAAAGACCGGACGGAAACAACGTGAGCGTGGAGCGGGAGTCGCTGTTGCTGGCCGAAAACCAGTTGCGCTTTCAGGTCGCAGTCGCGTTTCTCAAGTCTGAATTTCACCGCCTGTCGATGGCGATCAACGGAGGTCCGGGATCATGAACCTGTTTTCGATGCTGGAACTGAGCGGTTCCGCGCTGGGCGCCGAACGTTTACGTGCGCAAGTGGTGGCGGCAAACATGGCCAACGCCGAAACTACGCGCACACCCGGCGGTGGTCCGTACCGGCGGCAGTTGGTGGTATTTCAGTCGCAGGCGCGGCCGCGCTTTGCGCTCACACTCCACTCCCTGACACGAGAGAGCCCGGTGGCGGTCCGGGTGGCTGCGGTTGTTGGCGATGCGCGGCCGTTTGTGGTGCGTTTCGAGCCGGGACATCCCGATGCGGACGCGCAGGGCTACGTCGCCTACCCCCAGGTTGATCCGATCGAGGAAATGACGGACCTGCTGAGCGCGGTGCGCGCTTATGAACTGAACGCGTCGGCGATACAGGCCACAAAGAACATGATCCAGCAATCGCTCAACCTGCTGCAATGAGTGCGGGATGGGTGTGGGAGGACGAGGATGAATAATACGATTTCGGCACTTCGCATATTGCCAGCCGACATGGCGCTTCCAGGTGGCCCAGGGGCGCCGGTAGCAAGCGCTGAGCAGGACGATTTTCTCACCACACTGCAGCAGTCGATGGACACGGTGGAAGGGGCACAGGGGGAAGCGCAGAAGCAAGTGGCAGACTTGCTCCAAGGGCAGGGCGCCGACCTGCACAGCGCCATGATTGCCGTCGAAAAGGCCGACCTCTCATTTCAACTGATGATGCAGGTGCGTAATAAGATCGTACAAGCGTACCAGCAAGTTTCGAATATGCAGTTCTGAGGCGCCCGCCTCGCTCTTCGGATCGAGGCCCGCGGAATGGACGAAATCGCAGCTTAACCGGCAGAGGAGCGGGAAGGGTTGAACGAGGGGCTTAGGCAGATACAGGAATTTCTGCGCGGATTGAGCCTCCAGCAAAAGCTCCTGCTGGCGGGCGGAGCCGCGGCGGTGGGGCTGACGCTGTGGGGCTTCACGGTCCTATTCGGGCAAGGCAAGAGCGTGACGCTCTACTCTGGGCTTCGTCCCGCCGACGCGCAGTCGCTTGCGGGCCGTCTGGCGGCAAAGAGTATCCCGTACGAGATCTCGCCAGATGGAGCGAGCGTCCTGGTGCCATCGGACAAGGTGGATGCAGCACGCCTGGAAACGGCAGCCCAGGGGCTGCCGCGTAACGCACGGCTGGGCTTCGAGCTGTTCGACACGCCCAACTGGGCGGGTTCGGATTTCAGCGAAAAAGTGAATTACCAGCGCGCGCTCGAGGGCGAACTGGAGCGGACGCTGCAGACGCTCCATGAAGTGGATGCGGTAAGAGTGCATCTGGTGCTGCCGCGCGAGTCGCTTTTTACCGAACAGGAGCGCGAATCGAAGGCGGCTGTGATCGTGAAAACTCACGCAAATACGCTTTCGAAGGAAGCGCAACAGGCAATACCGCAACTGGTCGCGAGTGCGGTCGACGGTTTGCGCCCGGAAAACGTGACGGTGGTGGATGCCGATACAGCCACTCCATTTCTTGCGCGCCGCGGACCGTCGGGGCGAGCCTCGTTCGATTCCGACGAGGAGCTTGCGGCGTCGGCCGTGCATGCTCTGGAGCCGGTGGTAGGGGCTGAGCACGTGCGCGCCAGCGTACACGTGGACTACGACTTGAGCACCAGCGAAGACACGTCGGAAACCGTCGATCCGAAATCCTCGGCGACTCTTTCGCAACAGCGCTCCGAAGAATTGGCCGGGGGAGCAGGTCCGGCGGGAGTGCCGGGTACGGCTTCGAACGTGCCAGGCGCTGCCGTTCCCAGCCCCGCAATAACGGCGGCGCTCGACAATCAGTCCTCGAAATCGGAAGCCACAACATTCGCTGTCAGCAAGAGTGTCCGCAGGGTATCGCAACCGGCGGGCCGTGTGCGCCGGATCACGGCTGCTGTCCTTATCGACGACGCGACCGAGACGGCGCCGGGCAAGGACGGCAGGACTGCTACGACGCGTCGCAAGCGCACGCCGGAAGAGATGGCTGCGATCGAGAAGTTGGCACGCGCAGCTATCGGAGTGGACGATCAGCGCGGTGATCAGCTGGCGCTGGAAAATCTGTCCTTTCAAACTGTCCCTGCCGAACCGCTGGCCGGGCCCGGCAAGTACGACCGTTTCCGGATCATGGTGCTGCCCTGGTTAGGGGCGTTGCGCTATCTGGGGATCACGTTGTTATTCCTCCTTGTTTATGGGCTGGTCTTGCGCCCGGTGAAGAAGCAGGCGCTGGCGGCTTTGCGGCAGATTCCGCAAAGGCTAACGCAGGCGGCGACTGTGGCGGCGGTAACGGTACCGGGCGTGGTCCCGGGCGGCTTGGCAAGTATCGAACTGCCGCCGGGAAGCGCCGAGTCGAAGCGCGCGACCGAGATCAAGAAAGAATTGACGGAGAAGATCAAGTCTGAGCCGGCAACGGCCAGCCGCCTGCTCCAGACCTGGATTCGGGAACAGCCAAAGTCAAGATAGGGAAGACTCGATGCCGATGCATGCCACTCAGAATCTGGGACTGCAGAAGGCCGCTATCCTGATGGTGCTGCTGGGGGAGGAAGCGGCGAGCCAGATCTACCGTAATCTCGCCGAGTCCGATGTACAGCGGCTGACGCAATCGATCGCTGAACTGGAAAATGTGAAGCCCGAGACGGCCATCTCGGTGCTCGAGGAGTATTACCAGCTCTCCCTCACGCAGAGTTATCTAGCGGCGGGTGGTCCCGACTATGCGGAGAAGTTATTGGTGAAGGCTTTTGGCCATGCTGGCGCAAAACAGCTCCTCGAGCAGGTTTCGAAAACACTGGAAATGAACCTGATCCGGCTCGACAGTCTGGAGAACGCGGATCCACCGCAACTCGCTAAGTTTCTTGAGATTGAGCACCCGCAGACCATTGCCCTCATTCTTGCCCATCTCAACGCGCGCCAGGCATCGGCGTTGCTGGTGTGCCTGCCGGAGGAGATGCGCGCTGAAACCATCAAACGCCTGGCGCAATTGCGGCAGTTCTCGCCCGAGGTTGCGCAGAAGGTCTCCCTCGCGCTGCACAAGCGATTGGAGTCGCTGGGAGAACAGAGCCGTCGTGCTTATGCAGGATTTAAAGGCGCGGCCGATATGCTGAACCAACTTGAGCCAGCGTCGAGTAAGGGCATTCTCGAGAGTATTGAAAAAGAGGATCCGAAAATGGCCCTTGCGATTCGCAACCTGATGTTTACGTTCGAAGACCTGATTGGGGTGCCCGAGACCGGGATTCGCGAACTGCTCGGACAGCTCGACAAGAAGACGCTTGCCCTCGCACTGCGTGGTGCCGGGGAGGAGCTCAAGAATCTGATTTTCAAGTGCATGTCAACGCGGGCGGTGGACATGCTCAAGGAGGATATGGAAATGATGGGGCCGGTTCGGGCGCGGGACGTTGGACATGCGCAGCGTGAGATTGTGGACGTGGCGCGCAGGCTGGAAACGGAGGGCAAGCTGGTGCTGAGCGCGGAGGACCAGGAGGAGTATGTCGTCTAGCGCGCCCAAGCTCGCGCCCGACGCCCGGGGCGGGTCCTCGCCTTTTCACTATGCGGAAGCGCAACCGGAGGGGGAATATTCGGGCGGCGTCACCGCTGAAAAAGCGGCCGAAGAACGGCTGCGCCAGCGCGAAAACGCAGCTTTCGAGCGCGGGCGGCGCGAGACGGAACAGCAGCTGCGAGCGGAAACCGACGCCGCGAGTGCTCGTAGCCGGGAACAGGTGTCGCAAGCGATAAGTGAATTCGCGCGCGAGCGCACAGCATACTATTTGCGGGTTGAGAGGGAAGTTGTCGAGCTGGCGCTGGGGATTGCGAGAAAAATCCTGCATCGCGAAGTCCAACTCGATCCTGATACCCTTGCCGGCATAGTCCGCGTTGCGCTGGAAAAACTGGATGCCAGAACCACAGTCGAACTGCACGTCCCTCCACAAGAAGCAACCGATTGGCGGCGCTACTTCGCCTGTCAGCCGGAGGGCGTTCTGCTCCCGAATGTTCAGGAAGACCTCGCGCTCGCGGCGGGGGAGTGCCGGATTGAAACTTCTCTGGGCACGACCGACGTCGGCATCGAAGCGCAACTTAAAGAGATAGAAACAGGGTTGCTCGACCTGCTCGCCCAACGACCGGGAGCCGACACGGCGGCGGCGGAGCCAGCTTCTTGCCGATCAGCTTTCGCACCGGAGCGGCGCTCATGAGTCCAACGCTGCTTTCTGCTTACTTCTCGCAACTAGCGACCATTTCAACGTTGCGTTGGCGCGGCAGGATCACGCAGGTCGTGGGCCAGTTAATCGAATCGGAAGGGCCGCTTTCAAGGGTGGGAGAGGCGTGTGAGATTCTCGACTCGCACGGATTGAGCTGGCCAGGAGAAGTTATTGGGTTCAGGGGGAACAACGTGCTCTCGATGGCGCTACGCCGACCGACCGGAATCCGACATGGCGACCAGGTCATTGCGTTAGGACGACGCCCGTCGCTTGGGGTCAGCGACGAGCTTATTGGGCGCGTTCTGGATGGAGCCGGGCTGCCGATGGACGGCGGCCCAATTCCTTTCACTCGTGAGCGCTGCCCTCTGGATCGCGAAGCACCGGCCGCGCTCGATCGCACACCAATTCGCGAGCCGCTCGGGTGCGGAATTCGGGCCGTTGACGCGCTCCTAACCTGTGGACGCGGCCAGCGTGTGGGAATCTTCGGCGGCAGCGGGGTCGGAAAGAGCACGCTGATCGGAATGATGGCGCGCAACACAAATGCCGATCTGACAGTCCTCGGGCTGATTGGAGAGCGCGGCCGTGAAGTGGGCGAGTTACTAAATGCACTTGGACCTGCGGGGCGTCGACGCTCGGTCGTCGTGGTATCGACTTCGGATCAGGATCCGCTACTACGCATCCGCGCATCGTTGGCTGCTACGACGATCGCCGAGTATTTCTGCACAAAGGGCAAGAACGTTCTGCTGGTGGTCGATTCGCTGACGCGCCTTGGGATGGCACAACGCGAGATCGGGTTGGCGGCGGGGGAACCGCCAACGGCTAAAGGCTATACGCCTTCGGTCTTCACGATGCTGGCCCGCCTTCTTGAGCGAGCGGGGGCCTTTGGCGGGGGCACGATCACAGGTTTCTACACCGTGCTCATGGAAGGCGACGATGAGAACGATCCGCTGGTGGATGCTGCGCGCGCGCTGCTCGACGGGCATGTGATGCTGGATCGGCGTCTGGCAGCACAAAACCACTATCCCCCGATTTCCATTCTCGATAGCGTCAGTCGCATCATGCCGGCTGTGATTACGCGCGAGCATCTCGCGAAAGCCGGTGAAATCCGCCGCTTGCTGGCCACTTATAAGGCTTCTGAGGAGCTGATTCGCATCGGTGCGTATCAGAGAGGTGGCGACCCCGATGTGGATCGCGCAATCGCTGTCCTGCCTGGGCTCCGCGAGTTTCTGACGCAGTCCATCGACCAGCCGGCCGGCTTGAAGGAATCCATTGACGGCCTCATAGCGCTGGCGGTCTGAGGGAATGGCTTTCCGCTTCGCGCTCGCCCCGCTACTTCGTCTTCGTCAAGGACTTGAGCATCAGTGTGCTCTCGTGCTGCAGAAGGCCTGTTTCAATGTTGGCCGGGCGCGGGAAGCGCTCGACCGGTTGGACCGCTTCCGGGACGACTGCGCCCGGGCCAATTCGGGCGCACTAGCCACGGGACAGACAGCGGCGGAGCTTCAGTTTGCGGCTCTCGTTCGCGATCAAATGAAGCAGTTGCATCTTCGTCTGCAGGACGAAATCACCCGGCTGGAAGGAATCCGTCAGGAAGCGGCGCGCATGTACCAGCGCGCGCAGCGGGAGCGCGAGGCCCTCGAAGCGCTGTGCACGCGCCAAAAGCGTATGTACCAGTTGGAGCAAATGCGGAAGCAGCAGCGGGAACTGGATACCTCTTTTCTGCTACAGCGCTGGCACAACCGAACGGGCTGATTTTGCCTCTGCGACCGGGCAAGTCTTGCCGCGCCGCCGGTCTTCGATCCCTTCTTGACATGCCTCACTTTCGCTGGGCCTGCCGGATAACTTGTTGAAATTGTTCTTACGCGGCGTCGAGGCAGCAACTGCAAGAAGTTTCTTGAGGTTTTGGTGTGTGGCATGCACTTGGTTGAGTACTGCCATGCAAGTGGACATTCTTTCCATACCGGCTAAGGGACAAGGGGCGAACGCATTATTGCCAAAGGCCGGGTCACAATCGACACAGTTCTCGGACGCGCTCGCTCAGTCTTCGCAAGAGCAGATCGGGCAAATTGTCTCCCCACCGGGACAGGTTGGGCAGGCACCGAGCGCTATGGTACCGCGAGTTTTCGTCCATGCATTGAGAGGTGCGCGCGCGGATGCCGTCGTTCAACCTTCTGAAGGAAGAACGACAACTGGTGAATTGGTTCCAAACATAATTCAGAATCTAGTGTATACACCTGCGAGTGTGGCTGGCGGAAAAGCAGAAGCCAAGACAAGCGCAAAGCCAATAGCTTTTCCTACGTCGTCGAACATCGACGGATATTTGCTCCCCAACTCCCTGATCGCGATTCCAGAGCAAGATACCGGAGGGAGCGCCGGCTTGCCGAGCCTGGCGTTGGACACTAAGTTGTTCTCCGAGGTTCCAGGTGCCGGGTATCAGGTTCCCGAGGCACCACTGACCGTCAGTGCATTGCAGCCGGAGCAAAACGCCGCGACAGTTGCCGTCCGTCTGATAGATATTGCAGCGCCCGCCACTTCGTCTGACGCCGCGCTCATGGCTTCTTCCTCGCGTTTGTTGAATGCAGTTGGATGTTCGGTACCTGCCGGCACCAGTCAACCAGAACAGGGTTCCGTGATCCTTACACGGAGCTCAGCGGGCCCGGTTGACTCGGCCGCCAGAGACGACGGGTCCAGCAGCACGGACCAGAATCTGACGACGGGGAGCGCATCTCTGTCTGGTGTAAGTTTTAGCGCGCAGAACTTCTTTATTGCTGCTGCTGATGACTCGGATAGCGTGCACGTCACCGCTCCGGAGATGTCTTCCATTTCCAAGCCTCTATTCGGTTCTGGGAGCGGGCTGCACCAGCTCACCGCCTATGCGGGGAGCGATTCGAGTCGGGAGTGGGCGTCGCGAGGATCCGTTAATTTCGCTACGCAGTGTGGTGGTGCCGAAGACCAGCAGGCGAGCCTCTTCGCCAGTAACAACCTCGCCGTTAACGAGGCTAGCGTGAGCAATTTGTTGCCCGCCGACGCAAAGCCCCCCCAAGACGGCACTCCTATAAACGCCGATACTTCCTATTCTCAGCCCCAACCTGCATTCCCAACGTCCCCGCCTCCACTGACCAGCATTGTAAGTACCGGCCCCGCAGCGGCGGATACCTTATCGGCATCGGCAAGCGGGCTGGGAGGGGATACCGCACAGCCTGCAAGATTACCGTCACTATCCCTGGCAGATCCGGGGGGCCGCTCCTCGCTGGTCGCACCGGCTGCGCAGACATCGAAAACCGGTCTTGCCGGGACCCTGCATTCCTTTGCCTCGCGCAAAACCAGCTCGATCTCGACAAATACAGTTCGAGAGTCCACGCCAGCTCTGGCACTTCGCGATTTGAGCGACGCGGCGCCGGTAGGCATAGACGGCGTCGCCTCACATGATCAACCCGGCGGTATAGCACTTACCAATCTCAAGAATAGCGAGTGCAATACAAGAACAATATTCTCTTTTTCCGCAGCCGGTCCGGCTTCGAGCATTGGAGTTGATTCTAGCGACATTGCGCCTGCCTCGGATGCCATTTCTCCGGCGGCCGCCGATGCTGCAGGAAGAGATCAAGAACCACTTGCGGCGATATCCGCGGCCTTGTCAGCCGATCAGACAACGTCCGGGAGTCCAAGGCCGGGCCGTAGCCAGGGGCCTCCTACTGCAGGTTCTTCTGTCGCGCCGGGTGTGAACAATCAGTCGGCCAACATTCTGATGGTCACGCCGGCTGCGACGAATGGTGATCCGGATACATCCGCGATGCCTCAGAAAAGCGGTCCAACCGCCGAACTTCCCCCTGCCCATCAAATGCTGGATTCCACGCCGGCAGGCGTGAGTGCGCCGGCGGCCACCGGCATGGTCGCTCACCAGGTGCCGGACCTAGGGGCACTCCAGATGCAGGTGGGCGTTCACACCAGCGCATTCGGGAACGTAGAGGTGCACACCGTGATCGAGCAGACCCAGGTCGGCATTTCGATCCATGGTGATCACGAACTTGCCCGCTGGTTCAATTCGGAGGTAGGCGGACTTGAAACCGGACTCAAGAATCAGCACCTAAGTCTTACGGGAGTCGATTTCTCCAGCGACCGCTCGAGTATGCAGAGCGCCAGCAGCTTTCAGCACGGGCAGCCGCGCCAGAGTTTTTCTCAGAGCCCGGGCTCGCACTCGCCGAGTTTGCAGGCCGCCTCCCCTGGTAGCGAATCTTCAACCGGTCCCACCCTCACTCAAGCGCTGCCGGCGCAAGGGCCGGACTTGCGGGTGAGCATTCTTGCATAGGAGGGCTTTGTGTATATCTCGTTGCTTCGACCAATAATCAATGCCTCTACGGCATCGGCGTCCGCGCCTGCAGGCTCCGCGTCGACCGCCTCGTCATCATCGGCCTCAAGCGATACAACTGCCGGATTGGACACCGAATTCTTGCAGTTACTCAGCGCACAATTACAGGCCCAGAGCCCGCTCGATCCGCTCGATCCGAATCAGTTTGTGGCGCAGCTAGCGCAATTTCAGTCGTTGAGTGACCTTACGCAAATCGACCAGCTCATGCAGATGCTGGTTAGTTCTATTTCTCACTAAGGAGCGAGTATGCCAGCGTTTTCGATTCCACTGTCCGGATTGACGGCGAGTTCGACGGCACTTTCAACGGTGGCCAACAATCTGGCCAACCTCAACACCATCGGGTACAAAGATCAGCAGGTTCAATTCAGCGACCTGTTTTACGACAATCTGGGTACTGACGGGGCGGGCGATCCAATCCAACAGGGAGCGGGCGCGTCGGTCAGTTCGGTGGAATCGAACTTCACCGAAGGTGATGTTACATCCACTGGAGTCTCTACCGATCTAGCCATCAACGCGAACGGTTTTTTCGTGGTCCAGGAGAATGGGGTTCAGACTTTCACGCGGGCCGGAGACTTCGAAGTCGGCACCGACAATCTTCTGGAAACGACCGCTGGGCAACAGGTGCTCGGTTATCAAGCGACGAATGGCGTAGTGAGCACGAGTTCCGGGTTGGCGCCGTTAGCGCTTGGCGCAGGAACCATCAGCCCCGCCTCCACCACCACCAACGTACAAATCACCTCCAACCTCAGCGCCGTCGACGCAGTCGGAAACAGCTACTCGACAAACGTGACGGTCTACGATTCGCTGGGAGCCCACCACAACATAACGTTTACCTTTACCAAGACAGACACCAATACCTGGAGCTACTCGGCGAGCATCCCTGCCGGCGATCTCACGGCAGCGACTGGGACTACGCTCAGCAATCCCGTCGTCCTGGCCAGCGGATCGCTTACCTTCGACGGTAATGGCAGTCTCACCAGCCCTGCCTCGGCGAACGGAAGTATCGCGATCAGCACGGCCAGCGTCGGCACCATGACCGATGGCGCTAATAGCCTTTCTTTTGATTGGAACCTGTACGACAAGAACAACAACGGAGTGCTCACGCAGACGGCAGCGCCGGACAGCACGTCATCCATTCAGCAGGACGGAAGCGGGAGCGGCACGCTCGACAAATTCAGCATCGGCTCCGACGGCACAATCACAGGCTCGTTCAGCAATGGCAAGACAGAAGTGCTGGGCCAGATAGCGTTGGCAAGCTTTGCCGATGAACAGGGTTTGTCTCATGTAGGCAACAACGATTACGAGCCGACGCTGGCCTCAGGCCAGGCAACGATTGGCGCGCCCGGTACGGGCGGACTTGGTACGATTTCGGGAGGCGCAGTGGAAGAATCGAATGTCGACATCGCGACCGAATTTGCCAACCTCATCGTTGCGCAGCGCAGCTACGAGGCGAACGCGCGCGTGGTCACAACATTCGATCAGGTTACGCAGGACACGATCAACATCAAACAGTAACATTCCGATGGCGCGACAAGGCGAGAGGACCTTCCTGAGGCGCCGTCCGTAGACCACGCTGTTCTAAAGCACTTCTCATGGGAACGCTCTCAGAATCGAGAGCGTTCCGCTTCATCCTCGATGGCGAATTCTGAGGAAAGCGGAACGTTTGCAGCAACCGCTTGAATCTAGCCCCATTTCCGAATATCCACCCTTGGTGCGACATGAGAGAAGGCGTCCCGGCACACGGCTTGCACGCAGTAGCGGCATGCCTGCAGGCCAAGTGACCACCACCACGGCGCCCGATTCGTCCGACGATGCCGGCACTGTTCAGGCGGGTTCCATTGGATCCGCCGCCTCCCCTTTGGGGGGCGCTCGGAAAGAGGTGCGAAGGAAGGGGCTCGTTCTGTACGTCATTTTGGGGCTGGCTATGGTGGTGGCGATTGGAGCGTATTTTGGGCTGCGCTCGGGCGTTGCGGCCTCCACTAGCACTCATGCCGAAGCCGAGAACACTCTTGCTCTCGATCCCTTCGTCGTCAACCTGGACGGAACCGGACAGCGCGCCTATCTCCGGATCAGTATCACACTGGGTTTGTCAAAGACGCTGTCGCACAAGAAAGACGATTTGCCGATCGCACCCTTGCGGGACGCGATTCTCGCCGTGCTTTCAAGTGAGCAGCCCGATCAATTGCTTGCTTCCGAAGGCAAGGAGAAGCTCAAAGTCGACCTCCTGAGAGCGCTGCAAGAGCGGGCGCCCCAACTCGGCGTCGAAAACGTTTACTTTACGGAATTTCTGGTGCAAATGTGATGGCCGCCGCTGTCCAACCGAAACCAGAATCTCCTATCTGCGATCCCTGGACGCGCGTCGAGGCCCTCCCGTGCCTGCTGTCGGTCGAGATCCACGTGCCGAAATTCACGGTTGCCGATCTTATCCGACTTGTTCCGGGCGGACTCGTCGACACGCGCTGGACCATCGGAGATGACGTTCCGCTTCTCATCAACGGGGAAATCATTGCTTGGAGCGAATTTGAAATCGTTAACAATCACGTGGCCGTGCGCCTGACGGAGTTGGCCTGAATGGAAGTCACATCTCCAAACCCGCTGTTGTCGATGAAGCCGAAGCCGATCGGAACATCGCCCATTTTTGCGAAAATCGTCCGCGCTCGGGTCCCGGGAGCGAAGCAGGAAGGCGCATCGTATCTTCCCGGTGGATTTTCTCGCTTGCTTGCCGCCCTGCACTGTCAGTTGTCGAAGTGCTGGCAGGCTCTTGTCCGCCGCACGCGACCCGCTCCAAGGTCGCTCAGCGTCTCCGAAAGCGCGAGTCTGGGGGAACGGCGCACCGTCTCCGTTGTTCAGTTCGAGCGGCAACGCTTTTTAATCGGATGCGGTCCTTCGTCGGTAACATTTCTGGCGTGTTTGCCCGACGCGGGGCCCGGGGGAGCACTTGACCCACCGAGTTCTGCGAATGCCGCGGATGCAGGCGCGCGACAGGGAAACATGCAATGAGGGCCATAGGAAGAGCGCGAAAGTCCCATATCGCGATTCTGCTTGCATCCGGCGGTGTCTTGGCGCCGAATCTTTGGGCGCGCGCCCAGCCTGGGATGAGTGCAGGTGTTCCGCTCAACCTGCCGGGTGGGTCGGTGCCCTGGAATATCGTTGTTCTCCTCACGCTTGCGACCCTGCTGCCCGCCATCGTGCTTTCGATGACGCCGTTCGTGCGCCTGATCATCGCATTTCATTTTCTGCGGCAGGCGCTGGGCACGCAGACGGCTCCATCGAATCAAACGCTCATTGGGCTTGCGCTGATTCTGACGTTCTTTCTGATGCAGCCGGTGTGCGCCACCATCTACTCGGATGCGTTTGTGCCGCTCGAAGGCGGGCGGATTAGTGCCTGGTCAGCCCTGGACCGCGCTTCGGTTCCGATGCGCCACTTCATGCTCAAATACACGCGAGAAAAGGATCTCGCGCTCTTCGTCGAACTGGCGCGCGTGCCCCGCCCGGCGTCGGCAACTGATCTGTCGATGCGTGTCGTCGCGCCCGCCTATCTGCTGTCGGAGTTGCAGGCCGGATTCAAGATTGGAGCTGCGCTTTTTCTGCCGTTTCTTGTCATCGACCTGGTTACAGCGGCCATTACAACTTCCGTTGGCATGCTGCAGTTGCCTCCAGTAGTCATCTCGACGCCGCTCAAGATTCTTTTGTTTGTAGTCGTGGATGGGTGGAACCTGCTCATCGGTTCGCTCATGCGAAGTTTTGCCTGAAGGACGCCTATGGAAACCGGCCAAACCGTTGTGCTGGTGCGCAACACGCTGGAGATCGCATTTTTTCTTGCGGCGCCGCTCCTGGCGATTGCGACCGCGGTCAGCCTGATCGTGAATGTCGCGCAGGTCTTAACGTCGCTGCAGGATCAGACGCTCTCGACGGTTCCGCGTCTGGCGGCAATGGTGATTGCTTCCCTGCTGTTTCTGCCATGGATGTTGCGCAGGTTGATTGTCTTCACGGTCGGCATGTGGGGCGACTTTCACATGTTGCTGCGGTGAGGTCCCAGTATTCGCGGTATGCGGTCGAAGTGAAGTTCTCGGAGTAATGGATTGGGCACATGGTCGCCGCTAACTTGAACATGCCGCTTGCCGGAACGGTCGTGATCTGGATGATCGCGCTGACGCGTGTCAGCGGGCTGCTGGTGTCGGCACCTGTCCTCGGGAGCGCGTCGGTGCCGCCACGAGTCAAGGCCGGGTTCGCCGTTTTGCTTACGATTTTTCTCGCCCCGCTGATAGCGCGTCCCGGCTCTATGTCTCTGTCCGAGGTGGTTTGGCTTCTGGCCGGCGAATTTCTCGTGGGCTTCCTGCTCGGGTTCACGCTGCAGATCGTTTTCGAGGCTGTGCAGCTGGCCGGACAGGTTTGCGGCGTGCAGATGGGCTATTCGCTCGCAAGCGTTCTGAACCCCGACAGCGAGGCCGACTCGACAGTGCTTTCCACCTTCTATCAGCTCATCGTCCTTGTGCTTTTCATTCAATTCGGCGTACCCCAATGGCTGTTGCGAGGCCTGAGCCGCAGTTTCGGCTACTTTCCTCCCGGCCGCCTGTCACTGGTCTGGCCGGCCACGTCCGCAATACTCGAATTCGCCACCGGTATGTGGGTGGCCGGTCTGCAGATTGCGGCGCCGGTCGTGGTGGCGAGTCTGTTTGCGGATGTCGCGCTTGGCTTTCTCGGTAAGGCTTCGCCGCAGTTTCCGGTTCTGTTTCTCGGCATTTCTCTGAAGAACATGCTCGGTTTGGCGCTGGTTGCCGGTGGCATCGGCTATTGGCCGCGCTTTTTTGATGCCCGCTTCGAGCACGCGATCGAAGCTTCGGAAAGGATTCTGAAACTCGCTCGCTGAGAACAAAACCCATGGCACAAGCGAACCAAACTGAGCAGGCAACCCCACGGCGGCGCCAGAAGGCTCATGAGAAGGGACAGGTCGCGCGCAGCCGCGACCTCATCGGTGCGTCCGCCAGCGTCGCGGCGACCCTTGTGCTATTCACGCAAATGGCCAGCTTTCCGCAGGCCTGGCGGGTATTCTACCGGGATTGCCTCGAGGGTGCAGTCTCCGGCAGCTTGCGAATGGACGCGCTGCCGCCGTTTCTTGCGCACACCTCCCTGTTTGCGGCGGTCGCCGCGGCGCTCGGCCTCGGGTGGGTGGCCGCCTTCGCTTCGGCGATTGCACAAGGCGGACTGGTGTTCGCGCCCGCCTCGCTTCAGCCCACGCTCTCGCGTATTTCGCCGGTGGCGCGCATGCGCCAGCTGTTTTCGGTCACCGCACTACGGTCGTTTCTTAAGAGCGCGTTGCCGGGAACGGCCATCATTTATGTCGCCTACACCTGCCTGTGCCGCGACTGGGTTGCTCTGATTAGCCTGCCGTGGCGCGATGCACGCGGCCTCACGGGGTTTGCGGGCTCCCGGGTGTTTGAGATGGGTTGGAAGTCGGCGCTCGTGCTGCTGCTATGGGCCCTTCTTGACTACCTGTTCGAGCGCCGCCACTTCGAAGGGGAACTGAGAATGAGCCGCCAGGAGCTAGTAGACGAATACAAGGAGACGGAGGGTAATCCAGTCATCAAGTCGCGCATCCGGCGATTGCAGCGACAGGCGCGGCGTCGGCGGATGCTCGAGGACGCCAAGCGCGCTGCGGTTGTCATTACGAATCCTACGGCCTACGCAATTGCGCTCGAATACAACGCTGCTATGCCCGCGCCCGTGGTGGTGGCCAAGGGGCGGAACCTGCTGGCCGCCGAGATTCGCGAGATCGCGCGTTGGAACAATATTCCCATCGTCGAGAACAAGCCACTCGCGCACCTGCTTTTTCGCACCGTCGAAATCGGACAGAATGTTCCGCCGAAACTTTATGCGGTGGTTGCCGAGATTCTGGCTGCAATCTACCGCGCCCAGGCGCGGGCGCAGGCGGCAGCCAGCACCCGTTCGATGGCTTCCACCCGTGTCGAGGGCCTCCGCTGATGACTCCAGCCACACCCACTCGCAGTGCGCTGAGCGACTGGATTGTACCGATTGCCGCCGTGAGTCTGGTGTTTGTCATGCTGGTGCCGCTGCCAGCATTCCTGCTCGACCTGCTTCTGGCGACGAGCATTGCGGCCAGCGTGCTGGTGCTGTTGAGCTCGTTGCAAATCCTAAGGCCTGCGCAGTTTTCGGTGTTTCCAAGCCTTCTGCTTCTTCTTACGCTATTCCGCCTTTCGCTGAACCTCGCCTCCAGTCGCCGCATCCTGCTCCATGGCAACGAGGGATCCGCCGCCGCCGGCCGCGTCATAGAAGCCTTCGGACAATTTGTAGTTGGCGGGAACTACGTGGTGGGATTCGTCCTCTTTCTGGCCCTGATCGCGATCCAGTACATCGTTGTCAGCCACGGTGCGGTGCGCACGGCCGAAGTTACGGCGCGCTTCACGCTCGACGCATTGCCGGGAAAGCAGATGGCGATTGACGCCGATCTGAACGCCGGGCTCATCGATGAGAATCAGGCTCGCGCGCGCCGCGAGCAGGTGGCGCGCGAAGCGGAGTTTTACGGCGCCATGGACGGGGCGGCCCGTTTCAATCAGCGGGACTCGATTGCAACCATTCTGATTACCGGCATCAATATCCTGGCCGGGTTTCTGATCGGAGTGTTCCAACTCGACATTCCATTTCGCGAGGCGCTCAAAACCTACACCGTGCTGACAGTGGGCGACGGGCTGGTCACGATGATTCCGTCCCTGCTGGTTTCGATGGCTGGCGGCATGGTCGTCACGCGAGCATCTTCAGGGGCGACGCTCTCGGCCGACCTGGGAGCGCAATTGCTTTCCCGGCGCCGGCCGTTGCAAATCGCGGCCGGCGTGATGTTGGCGCTGGCTCTCATTCCCGGGCTACCAAAGGTCTCATTCCTCGTGTTGGGGGGCCTGATCGCTATTCTGGCTTCTCGCCTGCCCGCCGCTCCCGTTGCCGGGAAGGACGTGAGTGCTGCGGCGAGCGCGCAAACTGGCGACAAAGAAAAGAAAGCTGCGAAATCGGACTCGCTCGAGGATCTGCTCAGGCTCGACGAACTCGCGCTTGAAGTTGGCTACGCTCTAGTGCCTCAAGTCGATGTCCAACAGGGAGGGCAACTGTTGGCGCGCGTGAAGGCGCTTCGCAGCAATCTTGCGCTCCAGCTTGGATTCATCGTTCCTCCCGTTCACATCACGGACAATGTTCGCCTCAAGCCGCGCGAATATGTGATCTCACTGCGGGGAGTGGAGATCGCCCGCTGGGAAATGCTGGAAGACAGGGTGCTGGCGATCAGTTCGGAGCTCTCACCCCCTCCACTTGCCGGGACTGCGACGCGCGAGCCAGCTTTTGGCGTGGCCGCACTCTGGATTGCGCGCACGCTTGAGTCGCAAGCGCTGGCCAGTGGATATGCCGTGGTTGACCAGACCTCAGTTCTCTCGACTCATCTTGCCGAAGTGATTCGCGAACATGCTTACGAGCTCCTCACGCGGCACGAGACCAAACGACTCCTCGACCGGCTCAGCGAGAGCCACCCGAAGCTGTTCGAAGAACTCGTTCCGAAGACGCTCTCGCTCGGCGAAGTGCAGAAGGTCTTGCAACAACTATTGCGTGAGCAGGTGTCGATCCGCGATCTCGCGACGATTCTCGAATCACTGCTCGATGCATGCTCTTCGACCAAGCACCCGGTACTTCTCGTCGAAGCAGCTCGCCAGGCACTCGGCCGCGCCCTCGTCCGGCCGCTACTTTCCGACGATGGAGGCCTGCGCGTAATCACGCTTGACCATTCGATTGAAGAAGAACTCAGCCGGGCCTACGCGCCCCAGGCGGCAGTTGCCACCGCTACCGCTTTGCAACCTTCCTTCATCCGGCGGGTACTCGACGGTCTTAAGCAGCTGGTTGGAGATCAGGTGGCGCAGACGGCTCCGGTGCTGCTCTGTTCAACTCCAGCGCGATTTCACCTGCGGCGCCTGCTCGAGCCCTTTCTCCCTAAAGTGGTCGTGCTCTCACCGCTAGAAATTCCTCCCATGATTCCAGTGCAGTCGCAAGGGATGGTGCGATGAAACGAGTTGTGGAGCCATCATTCCGCGACGAAGAGGCAGACTCATGACCAAACATCAGGCACAAGCTTATCGAAGCAATTTCAACGACGGCGAACGTGAACGGATTCTGACGGAGCAGTTGCCGCAGGTACGCTATATCGCTCGCCGTATCCACGAGCGGTTGCCCCGACACGTTCCTTTCGAGGATCTCGTGCATGCGGGCGTGCTGGGACTGATCGATGCACTTGGCAAGTTCGACCAATCCAAGCACGTACAGTTCAGTTCCTATGCCAAGTTTCGTATTCGCGGCGCGATTCTCGACAGCCTGCGGGAACTGGACTGGAGCCCGCGAGAATTACGGCGTAAAGGGCGTCAAGTGGAAGAGGCGCACAATCAGCTCTCGATCCGGCTGGGCCGCACTCCGACAGAAAACGACCTGGCGCATGAACTTAAGCTGCCGTTGGAGGAACTTCAGACGTTGCTTTCGGAACTCAATACGCTCGATATCGGGAGCCTGCGGGTCGAGTCTCCACAGAGCGGCAAAGAAGAAGACCTGGCGGCTTCGGTTCCCTCGAAACCCGAAGACACTCCCTTTTCGCAGGTCCTGAGACTGGAGATGAGGGAGTTGCTCGCCCAGGCAGTCGGCGAACTGCCCGAAAAAGAGCAGCGCGTTCTTTCACTTTATTACTTTGAAGAGCTGACCATGAAGGAAGTAGGTGCCGTGCTCGGAATCGGTGAATCCCGTGTCTCGCAGATTCACTCATTGGCCATGGTGCGCCTGCGGGCGCGGCTGAGCTTCCTCGATTCCCGAGGAGAGCAGGCTCATGCGCGGGGGGCCGGTGTGTAAGGCACGCCGGCAGAAGCTATGGAAAAAGTTCTCGATCAACGCGAAATCGACGAGATGGTGCGGGCCGCGCGATCCGGTGCGGCGGCTCCTGCCATTGCCGGGCCGGTCGTGCAGCGTTGGGATATTCGCCACGCAGGCCAGATCGGCCCCGAGCAGCTGCGGGCAATCAACCAACTCCATGAACTCTTTGCGCGAAATTTAACGACATCGATCGGCGGCTATTTACGTATTGCCTTTGACTGTGGACTGGTGTCCGCCGAGCACCTCACCTTTCGCGAATTTCTGCAAAGAGTTCCGGAGAAGACCTATCTTGCATCCTGCGACCTTTCGCCGTTTGGGGCGATCGCCATTATTCATCTCGATCTCGGCGTAGCGTTTCACCTGATTGAAGTCATGATGGGAGGCAAGGGCAAGCCCGGCGAACTGAGCCGCGATCTGACCGAAATCGAGGAGCAGATTCTGGAAGGCGTCATGCGGGTTATCTGTCGCGACTTGCAGACCAGCTGGCAGGCCATCAAGCTCGAATTTAATTTTGGAGCCTGTCTGCACATCTCGCAAGCTCAGCGTCTGATGCCGCCCGATGAAAAGAGTCTCTGCCTGAGTTTTGAAATCAAAATTGCCGAGACCCGCGGCACGCTTAACCTAGCGGTGCCGGCGCTGGTCTCGAATGCGCTACTGCGCAAAATATCCGCGGACATCAGTTACCAGCGGCCGCACAGCCCGGTCGAAGCTCGTCATCAGATTCAGAAGCGTTTGCTCGAGTGCTTATTTCCGGTTGAACTCTCAGCGCCGCATTTAAATGTCCTTGCCGAAGATATATCAAAACTCGCCGTCGGAGACATTCTTTCATTCTCGCGCAGCGCGACCGCACCGGCCCTCCTGCAAATCGACGATGTACCTGTATGTACCGCCGCGCCCGTCCGTGTGGGCAGGTGCCGCGCGGCTCGCGTGGTAGCGCTCGAGCCACAGGCTCATGCCGGGAATTGAACATAAGAAGGAGATATCGTGACTGACGACGCTTCGTCTCGCCCACTCAAACGGCTTCAAGACTGGTTCGACAGCTGGAGATCGAGCGCGCAGGACGTTCTAACCCAGGTCTGCCGGCAACCGGTTACTTTCGAGGCGGTTTCCGAGCCGCTCGCTGCCGGGGACTCTGACTTGCGATACCCGGTCAAGGTGACGGGGACGGTGGAAGGAGAAATGGCCCTTCGCCTTTCCGGCGCCTCCGCGATACGCCTTGCCCGCAAATTTGTCGGGGCACCAGCGCCCTCCCAGGAAGATGTAAAACCGGAGAAAGGCATTAGCGAGGAAGATCGCGAAGCCCTGGAAGAACTTCTTCGCCAGATTAGCGGGCTTGCGGCAACAACGGTTGGGAAAGGGCAAGGCGGGTCAATTCATTTCACGCTCTCGAGTGCGGAAGGCCAAGCGACATGGACATCCGAGTATATCGGCACATTGCGCACCCGGGATGACAAAGGAATCGAGACCGCGATGGAGTTAATCGTCAGCCCCGCGCTCGCGACCGCACTGCTTGCGCGTGAGGAGGCTAGCGCTGCATCTGCATCGCGAGCATCTGGGCCGCTACCGACGGCGCCTGGCACGAACCCGGATGAGCCTCCTTTACCGACAAGGCCCCCGCAACCCGAGGGACCTTCCTTGCCCAACGCCGCAAACGAATGTTACCGCCGCCTTTTCGATGTCGGACTGGGGGTGAAGCTGCGATTTGGAACCCGGCGTATGCTGTTGCGCGACGTGCTCGCTCTCAGCTCCGGATTAGTTGTGGAACTCGACAACGAGCTCAACTCTCCCGTCGACCTCCTCTTGGATGGCCGTGTTATAGCGCGAGGGGAAGTTGTTGTTATCGACGGTAAGTACGGACTGCGCGTGACAGATATCGTCGACCCCTTGGCGACGACGGTTCAGCAGGTCTAGGTGCAGATTTGTGAAGAGACGTCAAGGAACTTGACATGATCAATCTCCTTAATCCGCTTATCCGGTCCATCGAATGGGCCCATCGCAATCAGACCGTGGCTAAGCGCTCGGTATGCGCCTTGAGATCCTGTTCCGGAACCGTGCCGTTCTGGCAGAGGCTGCTTCGACGTCAAACCGGGGTGTTTCTCCACGAGCATTTCTATTGTCGGGTGCAGTGCATGGAGACAGCCCTGATGGGACAGATTATGCAGCTCCAAGCGAGAGCCTCGTCCGAGCAACCTGCGAACCGAATTCCGTTGGGACTGCTGATGGTTGCGCGCGGGAAAATCACGCACGTCGAAGCGCGCGCCGCCCTCGAAGCGCAACGGCGCGCTTGCTACGGTACGATCGGCGATTGGATCGAGAAGCTGGGGTTTGCCTCTGAGCAGGATGTTACCGCTGCCCTAGCGCTGCAATGGGGCTGCCCGGTGGCTTCCTCCTTCGATCATGCCCTTGTCGATTCGCGGGGGGACATTCCACTGCGTATCCTCGAAGCCTATCAAATGGTTCCTTTTAACTATGCCGCTTCAACAAACACGCTCTATCTGGCCTTCGGCGCTCGCGTGGATCATGGGGCTCTCTATGCAATCGAGCGAATTCTCGATTGCCGCACGCAAGCATGCGTCGCTTCGGGGAAGAGTGTCGCGCGCGAACTCGACTATCTACGGCAATTCGGCCGCCAGAGCGACGTCGAATTTGTTACGGGTGATCTGGCCGAGATGGCTCGTATTACGTCGAGCTACATTGCGCGCTTGAGCCCTTTGGATATCCGACTTGGCCGCGTTGGAGTTTTCATCTGGCTGCGGCTGAAAGGACGCTTCTGCTTAACGAACCTGCTCTTCCGTATGCAGCCTCATGTTCCCCAGGTCGGCCGGTCCAGGGCAATGGACACGATGGCGGGGAAGGCGCTCCACGGGAACGGACGCACGGTCCGGCAACGGACATATGAAGAGCAAGCATATGCTCGATCCAACGGGTAAGAGATGTGGGCTAAAGAGTCCGTTTGAACAAAGGGATCGCCAACATCAGAGTTCCAAGCGCGAAACACAATAGGAAAAGCAAGTCCGGCATGATTGGCCCGAGGCCCGTCTCTTTCAGCAACAGGCACTTGAATCCGTGAACCGCATATGTGAAAGGATCGACGAACGCGATCGCGCGCAGCCACGCTGGAAAGGCCTGCACGGGGTAGATTGATCCGCTCGGGAAGAAGAGAAGTGTATTCAGGATGCCGAACGTGGCGCGTGGCACCAAAGGGTCTTCCACCCGAACCATCATCAGAAACATCATGCAATTGAACGCGGACGCGGTTGCGAAGACCATCGCTACGAGCCCAAGAATCGTCGCGGGATGGAAGATTGTTCCCACGCCCGCAAGCAACGAGCCGATCATGGTGATGACGACGCCGGTCAGAATGCCTTTAATTGCGCCCGCGCCGTTCAAGCCAAACACCAATTCGGTTTTCGTGATGGGGGTTACCAGATAACCTTCGTGAACGCCGCGGGCCTTGTCATCGATGTAAAGCATGCCGCCGCCGATCATGGCTGACACGAACATTGCCAGCGCAATCGAACCGGGCAACAGATACTTCATGTACTCGATAAAGGGATAGAGTTCGATGGTATCGAGTACCGTCTGCTGCAAGAGGCGCGGTTCAACAATGGGCTGGTTGAGCGCATCGGTGAGATCTGTCATGGTGGATTCCAGCGACGAACTCACAAAATTGTCGGTGTTGTCAACAATCAGAGCGATCCGCGGATGGTTCTTCTCATACACCATCTTCGAATACTGCGGTGGAATGATCAGGGCTCCCTGAATTTTCCCGTTACGCACATCCTCACGCGCCTTAACCTCGTCGTCATAGGGAATTGGCACAAAGGTGCGCGCTGTTGCCCGCACAGAATCGAAAGCCTCTCGGATCCGGATCGCTTGCGTGCCATGGTCTTCATCGACGATACCCATCTTGGCGCCTTGAATTTTTCCGCCGAAGGCATTGCCGAGCACTATCAGTTGCACCAGTGGAAAAATCATCGATACCATCATGAGGGCAGGCGAACGAAAGAACTTTCGCATCTCGCGTTCGATAATGGCAAGTGTTCGGTTCATGGCTGCATTCCCGGACGCGGCGGCATCACGAAGGCATGAGCCTTTACGAGTTCATCGCGCAGTTGTCGCCCCGTGTAGTGAACAAAAACATCGTCCAGCGTCGTATTTTGCACGGTGAGTGTCTTCAGCGTTACCCCGCAGACCACCGCCATTTCCACCAGATCTGTGGTAGTTCCGGAGCCGTTCGCGGTGAGTACTCGAAACATTCCTGCGCTTTCATCCTGTACTGACGTCACGCCAGGCAAGCCGCGCAGGCGCTCTTCCCAATCCGCCGGGAAGTTTTCGAACTGTACTTCGATCACGGTAGATCCCGGTACCGTCGCTTTAAGAGCCTCCGGCGTGTCAAGAGCGACGAGGCGCCCGTGATCGACAATGGCGATCCGATTACACAATCGGTCCGCTTCATCCATATAGTGTGTCGTGATCAAAACCGTGAGTTTGCGCTTCGATTTGATGTTGGTCAGCATTTCCCATACGGCCACGCGCGACACGGGATCGAGGCCAGTGGTCGGTTCGTCAAGGAAGAAGATTCTAGGACTATGCACGAGGCCGCGCGCAATTTCGAGCCGTCGTCGCATTCCTCCCGAAAGCGTTTTCGTTTGTGCGCCACGCCACTTCATCAGATCGACAGTCTCGAGCAACTCCTCGATCGATTCCTTGCGGCGCTTCGCAGGCACGTCATAAAGCTTGGCATAAATCGTCATGTTCTCTTCGACGGTCAAGTCGAGGTCGCTGGTCAGCGCCTGTGGGATCACACCGATTGTCCTGCGTACGGAATCCGGTTCGGCGCCTACGTCGTGTCCGGCAATTCGAGCACGGCCAGACGTGATCGGGATGAGCGTCGTCATCATCCGTATCAAAGTGGATTTACCGGCGCCGTTCGGGCCCAAGAGGCCAAATATCTCTCCCTCCTTCACCTCAAAAGAAACATCGTCCACAGCGGTGAAGGCGCCATACTTCTTTACTATATTTGCGACCTCGATTGCATTTGGAGCATTAGCGGCGACCTCGCCGCGCAGGCTCATCTCCGATGCTTGAACAATCGAGCCGTTCCGCGCGCCCGCGTTCATCTTGCCACCGTCTGTCTCGCCAGTTGAGCGCTGGTCTTTTTCTTTATCCATGGGTGCGCGATTCCTGGTACTGCGATTCCCGGTCTTCCGACTCTGTTGTTGCCATACCCCACCTTCGCCAGCGGCGCTAGCTTCCTTTCTGCTGCCCTGGCGAGACTAAGACCTCGGCGGTCATCCCCGGAACGTACGCACCCTTGGGATTGGCCAGACGAACTTTGAGCAGAAGAGTACGGATGTCGCGCTTTCTCCTCCCAACATCCCGCTGAGTCGCGAAGTCAGCTTCGGCCGCCTTATAGAAGACCTTGCCGTCCACCTCTGTCCCGCCCGGAAGGCGGATTCGGAGCGTGTCTCCATAGCCAATGTGGTCGGCATTAGTTTCTGGAATGGCGGCCCGAACCCAAGTATCGCTGAAGTCGACTACTGTCACGATCGCCTGCCCCGCATTTACCACTTCACCTTCACGGGCAGCCCGCGTCAGAACCGTTCCGGTCACGGGAGCATAAATCTTGGTGTAGCCGAGGCGAACCTCTGCTTCCTTCAGTTGTGCGACAGCGTTCGCCATCTGTGCTCTGGCGGAGTTCACGGTGCTCTCGGCCGCTGCTGCCTGGTTAGTGCGGGCTACTGCCGAGTTCAAGGTCGCTTGTGCAGCCGAAACCTGCTCCTTCAAGGAGTCGACCGTCGCCTGCTGGGCCTGCAGACTCATTTCGGCCTGCACTCTTTCCTGGTCTGAGGCAACGCCGGCAGTGGCGAGGCCGATCGTCCGGCGGCTGTCGCTTTCGACGCGCGTCAGCATAGCTTCGGCCTGCGCCAATTGCGCTCGGGCCGATTGCAACTGTGCTTGTGCGTTTGCCACGTCGCTGGATGTAGAGCCTTTGGTCGATTTTTGCGTGTACTGATTGGCATTTACCTGGGAGCGGAAACTGGCAATCATAGCGGCGGCGGCACGTTCTTCGGCTTCCAGTTCGGAGGGATCCATCTCCGCAATCAGTTCGCCCTGCTTCACTTGCGTGCCCTCATCGACCAGAAGCTTCAGGATGCGCCCTTGGATTTGAGGGCTCACGACGATCTGATTTGCATCCACGGTACCGATCAGCACGAGATCGCCGCCGCGCGGGGTGGAGAAGAAATAATAGGCAGTAGAAATCGCGAAAATAATTGCCAGCAAAATGAAGACTTTATTTCGAGCATTCATCGTATTTCCTCAGTTCACGACTGCATTGTCCCTTACTGGCTTACCGCCTGAGAAACAAACTCGAGCACGAACTTCCGACGTTGCGTGATCCGCTGCTTCGAGAGGGGATCGACCTTCAGCATATGCTGCATGGCCGGTGCGGTGCTGAAATAGAAGATCACGAGCCCGACCAATGACGGAAGGAAGTCCATCGGATCCAGGCGGCGGAGCTGTTTCTTCTCCGCCCCTTCCCTGAGTACTTCGCCCATCCTCATGTAAATTGGTGCGAAGTATTCGCGGGCCACTCGCAGCATTTGAGGATTTGCATGTGCCCCCGCCCGCATCCACTCCGCCTGCACGACCCGAGGAAATTGTGGATTGGCTGCGATGTAGTCGAAGTATTGTCCGACATACTCGAGCAGTTTGGCGCGCGGTTCAAGATCGCTTTCGAATACCGGCATCACGCGATCGCGCAGGCCTTTGAATACATGATCGAGGACGGCTTCATAAATCGCGTCCTTGTCTTTGAAGTAATAGTAAAGGAGCGCCTTGTTGACGCGGGCCGCCTTAGCGATGCGGTCCATGCGGGCGCCGGCAATGCCGTACTGTGCAAACTCGGCAACCGCGGCGCGCAAAATCGCCCCCCGGCTTTCTTCAGGTTGTCCGCGGGTACCGAAACGGACAGAACTGTGGCGACGGCGACGTTCGAGCGCTCTTGGCGCCTGTGCTGCCAGGCGCGCATGCCTCGGGCCGCGGGGCCGAGACGGGGCGAAGTTTCGGACTGCCTTTAGTTTCGACATGGATGGAATAACTTTAATTAACCAGTTAGTTAGATTATATTACCAAGAATTAGCCTCCGCAACCGCTGTTCCTGCGCTCAAGTCGAAACACAATTTCCCGACCATTATTTGACTCCCCGTGCGGGTAAGCTGGGACTGCGGTCTTAAGCGGTTGCAAGCAAAGCACTAACGTCTGAATGGCCGCCGGTGAGCGAGTCCTCGAGCCGCCTTTCCCAAACGTAACCGTGGGCGAGGGCTACGACAAGGTATACTGTTCTCGGGCAAGGTGATTTCGTGGGGAGCCTACCTTTATTCGTGCCGCATCCTAACCTCAGCGACGAGATCAATCATCAGATTGTCCAGTCGGAGATTGAAGGAGGCGTGTACCTGAAAGACCTTCCGCCTGCAACCGTTCTGCAGATCGAGACGCAGCACCATTGCTATACGGCGGTCCTGCTTGAGGATGGTTCTGCGCTTATCTCCGGGCATCCGGAGTTTTGTCCCGAACCCATCGCCGTCGCCATCTCGGGGTCGACCTGGGGCGGGACAATGCTCAAGCGAAGTTTCGTGGGCCGTGGGATGCGGTTGGAATTCTCCCATCCCCGCTATCGCACTCCCATCGTCACGTCGTCTATCCAGGAAATCCGCGAACTATCATCCGCGGCGCGGCTGCGCAACCACGCGGCTGTTTGACCGGAGACCTCCAATCAGTCTGATTCCATCAGACTTGCGTTCCCCTGTATACCTTTGCGCTAGAATCATCTCGCAACTTATGTGAGGAACCTTATGCGCGCTTTCCTAGTTATTGTTGTTATGGCTTTCTGCTGTTCTACACCCTCCGTTGCCCAACTGGATGACGTTCTGAAGAAAGCCGGCGAAACGCTCGACCATCGCAATACGGCCGGTCTGAGCGAGGAAAAGATTATCGCGGGGCTGAAGGAAGCGTTGCAGGTCAGCACAACCAAGGCCGTCGCGCTTACCGGCAAACCCGACGGCTTCCTCAAGAACGAAGCTATCAAGATAGTGCTTCCCGCCAAACTGGAGACCATAGGCAAAGGCATGCGCATGCTTGGAATGGGCGCGAAAGTAGACGAACTCGAAGTCGGGATGAACCGTGCGGCGGAGCAGGCTGCTCCGGAGGCCAAACAAATTTTTCTTGCCGCTCTTAAGAAGATGACCTTTGAAGACGCGCGCCACATCCTTACCGGAGGCGACACCGCAGCTACGGAGTATTTCAGACGTGCAAGTTCGGGTGACCTTACCAGCGCGTTTACCCCCATCGTCCATCATTCCATGGAGCACGTCGGCGTAGTCCAGCAGTATAACCAGGTCGTGAAGAGCGCACCCGGGGGCAGCGCAGTTGCCAGCGACCTTGATATTAACAAGTACGTCGTTACCAAGACGCTCGATGGCCTGTTCTATATGCTGGGCGAAGAGGAAAAAAAGATTCGCAAGAACCCCGCAGCCCAGACAACGTCCTTATTAAAGGAAGTCTTCGGGCGTAAGTAGACGGAGGCCTTGCCAAACAAGCGATCAGAGTTTCCGAAGCCCCGGAACCTCTGGTCGGGCGCAGCGAACAGTTCATTCAGCCTTGCCTCGTGGCCGGTCGCGCCCGGCGTCCCAGCCATGCGTCGCCGAAGTGGTTTAGGGACTCGCATCGTGGGCCGCCTTCTTATGCCTCCGGTGGAAGCGTCACGGGAGCGCTCGGAGAACTTTTTCTTGCTACAACCGCAGCAATTGTCTGCAAGGTTTCATTTGAATACGAGCGTGCAACGGCCGGAATGATCTGGCCTGGGGCTGGCTTATCTAATTTCGTGGCAAGATAAGCCTCAAACTCGCTGAGCTTTGCGGAGATCGGTCGCTCGGCGGGATACTTTTCGGCAAGCACGTCAATCGTTTTGAGACCGTTGCCGGTAATGCACAGCACGGTTGTCTCGTCAGGCAGAATGCGGTCTTGCTGAATTAGCTTGCGGGCCGATCCTACCGTCACACCGCCGGCAGTTTCGGTGAGGATGCCTTCGCTCTGTGCGAGCAACTGGATGGCATCGATCATCTCGTGATCCGCTACGTCTTCCGACCATCCACCACTCTTTGTGATCGCCTGGATGGCGTAATGGCCATCTGCGGGATTGCCGATGGCGAGTGAGCGAGCAACCGTTTTCGGACGCTGGGGCTCGATCTCGGAACTGTACTGCTTGATCGCCGTGGAGATCGGCGAGCACCCTGATGCTTGCGCTCCGAAAAATCTCACCTGTTTCTGGTCCACCAGGCCAAGCAGGATCAGTTCATCGAACGCCTTCTTGATCTTGGTGATCAGCGAGCCGCCGGCCATGGGCACAACCACGTTGTCGGGCAACCGCCAACCGAGCTGTTCGGCGATTTCGTATCCAACCGTCTTTGAACCTTCCGCGTAATAGGGGCGTAAATTGACGTTCACAAATCCCCATGGCAACTCATCGGCTATCTGCGAGCAGAGCCGATTCACGTGATCGTAACTGCCGTTAATCCGGACGAGATCCGCACCGTACACACTTGTCCCCAGAACTTTGGCAGTCTCCAGATCCGAGGGAATGAAGATCCATGCTTTGAGTCCCTGGCGCGCTGACTGCGCCGCAACGGCATTCGCCAGGTTGCCGGTTGAGGAGCACGCCACCGTCTCGAATCCAAAACTTCGGGCATTAGCCAGCGCGACCGCCACCACACGGTCCTTGAAGCTTAAGGTAGGCTGGCAGACCGCGTCGTTCTTGACGTACAACTGTCGGGAGCCGATTCTCTCGCCGAGTCGCTTCGCGTTGATTAGCGGTGTAAAGCCAACAGCCAGCGAAGGGCAGCATCCCTCGGGCAGGGGTAGAAGTTCGCGATACCGCCAGATATCGAACTCTCGCGACGCGAACAGATTGCGCGTTACGTGCTTCTTGAGGGCGTTGTAATCGTAAGTGACTTCGAGCGGCGAAAAGCATTCCTCGCAAATTGAGCGAGGCTGATTGTCGAAGGTCTTGCCGCATTCGCGGCAGTGGAGTGCATAGCTCGTTCTCATGGCGGATTATCCTTACTGCGACTGTGGGACGAGCCGGAAAAGTTTGACCTAAACAAAAACCCCTTTTCCGGGTAGGAAAAGAGGCTCGGGAACGCTTACCCGAATCTCATGGTCCCCGTTACCGGGCGAGAGTTGGCACCTGCGATTGGGAGGGTATCCCGATCCGGTTGCCGTGGCGTCTTAGGGCTCGTCCCTCAGCCACTCTGCATGAAATTCCAGCCTGCTCCAAAGAGCAAACCTGAGGGCAACAATATAACCGACCGAGTGGTCTGTCAAGGGGGATGGATACTCATTCCCGCGCGGCGGTTTGTTTCTGCCTTCGCTATTGGCTTTTTTGCGCAGCCTCGAGCTTCCGAATCTTTGCCATCGTACCCGCCGAGGAATCCTTGCGTTTCTTGCTTTTTTGGCGCCGCTTGGTTTTGGTCGTGTAGTGGTTCTGGGACATGTCGTCTCCTTTGGGCCTTGGCGGTTTTTGGGGGGATGCCTGCCCCTGATTGCGCAAGTTCGGGATCATCGATGCGCCCATCAATTGTAATTGCTGAGCCCGACCTTTGCTGACGCGTTGCGCGCCGGCGCTTGCTTCCGCGCTTCAAGACTTCTGACGCCCGCCTTCTTGGGCCCAAGGGTGGACATAAACACCCAACTGCCCCAAAAGGCTTGCCGGGCGGCCTGTTTGGTCAGGCGAAACCGGGGCGAAAGCCTTTTTTCTAAACCGCGATCTTCAAACAGTGTGCAGGATTGTGCATTCGGCGGCGAGGCATGGGTGTCGCCGGGGGCCCCCGACGAGTCATGGCATGCAGGCTAAAGTACTGATTGTGAATAGGTTCCTACCGTCTTAGGAGCTAAGGAGCGCCGAGCTCGTGTTTTGGCTCAGCAAGTGCATGCTCCTGACTTAACGAAGAGGCCGCAACCGTTGGAACACTTCTCTAAAATGTTTTCGACTCTCACCGTTCGTTTCTTCCCCAGAAACGGCGTCCAAATGAGTTTCCTCTGAATCCTGCCACTTCGCCTCTTTAAAAAGGGTGGCCCCGAAAAGGGGCCGCTTTTTTTGTTGGTGCCAGTCTTGTAAACTCGCAGTTCCGCATGAAATCACATCCTGCAGTTTTCCTGTTTATATTCCTTGGTCTTATCGGGCCGGCCTTGTTCACGCCTTTACACGCGGAAGTCGCGGCCTCTCCTGACGATTTGATTCTCTCGACCATGGAGAAGGAACTGGGCCGGGGACAGGTCGAGCTTGCCAAGCAGGACCTCCCTCCTTATTTCATCAGCTATAGCGTGAAGGACGCAGAAGGGCTGGCTGTCATAGGTACCCAAGGCGCGGTTTTGACGGCAGCCCAGTCTCGCCGTCGCGTGGCCGATGTTGCGATGCGGATCGGAAGCCCCATCCTCGATAATACTCACGGCAGCGATCGGGGTTCGGGCATCACAACCGGGCAGTTACCGATTCGAGACGATCCCGACGCTCTCGCGCGTTCTCTCTGGCGGCTAACTTACGAAGAATACCGTAAAGCCCGGGAAGCGTACACGAACGTCAAAACCAAGAATGCAGTGCGCGCCAGAGAAGAAGATGAATCGCCAGATTTCTCCGCGGAGCAACCGTCCTCTTATATGGAAAAGCCTGCGCCAGTTCAACTTCCCCCACAAAAGATTTGGGAAGATCTGGCGCGACGCTATTCGTCCGTCTTCCGGCGTTATCAGATTCAGGAATCTGTCGTGTATCTCTATGGCGAGAAAGAGCGCACCTACCTGGTCACGACCGAAGGAACGAAGATTACCACATCCAATGTGATGTTTCGGGTTGTTATTGAAGGCGAGGCGCTTGCTGACGACGGCATGCGGCTGGAACGCGTCGAAACGTATCAGTATTCCGACCCCTCCAAGTTTCCATCGCAATCTGAGATAGAGGCGACCGTCAAGAAAGTTGCCGATGACCTGCATGCTTTGCGGTTGGCCCCGCTAGCGGAGCCGTGCAGTTGCCCGGCGTTGCTTTCCGGCCGGGCTGCCGCCGTTTTTTTTCATGAAGTGCTCGGGCATCGTGTGGAGGGACAGCGCCAGCGGGGCCGCGAAGAAGGCCAGACGTTTGCCAAGAAAGTGAATGAAAGAATATTGCCTGAGTTTCTCAGCGTGACCGATGATCCGACGCTGCCAAGCCTGGGCGGCACAGAACTCTCAGGTTATTACCAGTATGACGATGAAGGTATGCCCTCGGCGCGTGTTCAGGTAGTGAAAGATGGCATTCTCAAGAATTTCCTGATGGGTCGCATGCCGGTAAGGAACTTCGAGCGTTCCAACGGGCACGGACGCGGACAGATAGGGAAGATGCCCGTGGGCCGCCAGGGTAACTTGATTGTGACATCGTCCAAGACAATTCCAGATGCTGAGTTACGGTCTCGCTTCCTCGATGAAATCAAGAAGCAGGGGAAACCATATGGCCTTTACTTTGAGGACATCCAGGGCGGTTTTACGCTGACGACGACCGAATTGCCTCAGGCGTTCCAGGTTTTGCCCGTCATGGTGTGGCGTGTATATGCCGACGGGCGCCCGGATGAACTGGTGCGCGGGGTGGACATTGTAGGCACGCCACTGACGGTTCTGAACCAGATCGAAGCCACCGGCGACACGATGCACGTATTCAACGGTGTATGTGGCGCCGAATCGGGCAGCGTGCCGGTATCGGCGGCTGCGCCCGCGATGCTGTTTGCGGATATCGAAGTGCAGAAACGCAAGTCTGGCGACACTCGTCCCCCCATCCTGCCGCCGCCCGCGGCCGCTGAAAAAGGTGGCGGACAATGATGCCGATTCCTAATTCGGTCGGCATTGCTCGTCGTGGAGTTGTCAACGCCGGCTTTATACGCAAAACAATAGATGGCCTGGCAGTTACTGCTTTTCTGTTTAGCCTGCTCTGCCTGTGCAATCCACCACTCAACGCGGCGAACGCGAGCGACGATCCTCTGCTGCGTGCCATGAGAGACGAGATGGAACGATCCAAGGCGAAGCTCAAAATGGATAACGTTCCAGCGCCCTATTACATCGAATATCGCGTCACCGAACTCGACGATTTCGAAGCGAATGCGGCATTTGGCGCGTTGCGAAGCCAGGAACGAGGGGGCGGCCGTTTTGTGCATGTTGTGGTGCGCGTGGGCGACTACAAGCAGGATAGCTACTTCGGCCTGGGAGAAGGAACGGTCGATCTGGTTCCACTTGATAACGATGAATTCGCGATCCGTCACCGGCTCTGGCTGGCGACCGACCGGGCCTACAAAGCAGCCGGGGAGGCGCTTTCAGACAAGCAAAGCATGCTCAAGACGCTGACCATTGACGAACCCGTCGACGACTTCGCGCGAGCCGCTCCGGTGGAACTGATCGAGCCATTAACACATCTCCCCGCGAGAGATTTCACGCCCTGGGTACATCTTCTCGAGGAGGCTTCGGCACTCTATCGGGGTGACTCAGGGCTGGAAGACTGTGAAGCTTCATTACGATTTGCCGCGCAGAACACTTACTTCGTCAACTCGGAGGGCACAACGGCGCGCACAGGGTCGGAGAGTTACTCGATCATGATTGCCGGGTCGACTCAGGCTGCCGACGGCTTACGTCTACAGCGATCGCATCAGGATGAGGCAAAAGATCTCAATGGTCTGCCCGGGCGAGATGAGTTTCTGAAGACGACAGCGCGAATTCTAGAGACGTTGAAACTGTTGCGCGAAGCACCTGTGGCGGATGAAGACTATCGTGGTCCGGTGCTTTTTTCGAACGACGCGGGCGCATCGATTGTGAACGGCCTAATCGAGCCCAATGTGCTGGGAATCAAGCCAAAGCTGGGAGAAAACGGCCGTACCACGGGCTATTGGTCGAGTAGTTACAAAACGCGGGTTTTGCCCGCATTCGTCAATGTATACGACGATCCCACGATTTCCGCGCTCGGCAAACGACTCTTGTTCGGCCATTACACGCTTGATGATGAAGGCGTGAAGCCACACCGCGTGTCTCTGATCGAAGAAGGCCAGCTGGTTGCATACCTGATTGGAAGAGAACCGATCCGTGATTTTCCGGCGTCCAATGGACACGGACGAGCTACTCCAACCGGCGGCCTGATGCCGGGACCCGGGAACGTGATTCTCGAATCATCCAGGCCGCAATCTGCAAGCGACCTCAGGAAGAGACTGTTGGAAATCGCCCGGGAACGCGGACTTCCTTATGCGCTGTACGTGGAAACGATGGGCCCGCGGCTGGAGCCGCGACTGCTGTATCGTGTCTATACCAACGACGGACACCAGGAACTGGTACGCGGTGGGGTGTTCATGGATCTTGACGTGCGTTCATTGCGCCGGGAACTGATTGCAGCCGGGGACACGCCCGATGTGGAGACTCATCTTGAATCGATTCCGTATAGCGTCGCGAGTCCGGCTCTTCTTTTCGACGAGTTGCAGGTCAAACGCTCGCAGTTGAGCAAGCAGGCATTGCCCGAGTACCCGGCACCGCCACTTGCGCAGGGCGCGCGTCAACGTTGAGGCGCAGCCGCGAACGACCAAACCGGGATACAAGAAACAACACGTTAAGCCCAAACCAGAAGATGGTTGAGTTTCGATTGTTTTTCCCGAAGAACACCTTTGGGAGTTGCGAGGTTCAACGCTCGCTTACCTCGCCCGCTTGCCGTGCGCAAAGTCATTGACGTAGAATCACAATGAATTGCTGAGGTTGTAAGAAAGCAAGTGACGGAGTAACGCCGGAGAGGTGGCCGAGAGGCTGAAGGCGGCGGTTTGCTAAACCGTTATACGGGCT